>Ga0163144_10002039_pt1 | contig 47170 bp, 51 predicted proteins | sample OliLak19BULKMAT1_FD_123175 | JGI IMG/M metagenome (GOLD analysis project Ga0163144, IMG submission 123175) | Freshwater microbial mat bacterial communities from Lake Vanda, McMurdo Dry Valleys, Antarctica - Oligotrophic Lake LV.19.BULKMAT1 | ecosystem: Environmental > Aquatic > Freshwater >... | reverse complement strand
GCACCAGCTCCTGCACCAGCTCCTGCACCGGGAGGTTCGCCAGCGCCAGCACCCGATCCCGCACCACCGGCTCCCGATCCTGCTCCGGCTCCGGCTCCGTCACCTGTCTGATGTTTCCCAGCAGAGGCACGATGGTTGCCCCGTTAGGCGACATACCAATCGAACGCCTGAAGAAAGGCGATACGGTACTGGCGGTCGACACCGATGGGCGCGTCCTGAATGGCCAGATTCATACCCTGTTCACGCATCATGGATGAACACCTGATGTGGAGGGGTGGAAAGAGCTATACCCGCGCTGCCAGCCTGAAGTCGGAGGATAAGATTATGACGTATGCCGGTAAGCACATTGATTCCGCCGTCGTCCTAGGATATAGAAGAATAATGCACCATGAAGTGTTACGATCATTTCACCGTAAGCTGCACCGCTGGTATGATTCGCAAGGCCGCAAGGACTTGCCCTGGCGCGTGACCTCCGATTCTTACGCCGTGTATCTCAGCGAAATCATGTTGCAGCAGACACAGGTCAAAACCGTGCTGGAGCGTTATTACTTCCAGTTCCTGAAACGTTTCCCGACTTTATCGGCACTCGCAAGCGCGAAGCAGGATGAGGTGTTACAGGCATGGCAGGGACTCGGATATTATACGCGCGCACTCAACCTGCATAAGGCGGCGCAGCGTTGTGGCGGAATATTGCCAGAGACGGTGGACGGGCTGATGGCACTGCCGGGCATCGGCCGCAATACCGCGCATGCCGTTGCCGCTTTCGCGTTTCACCAGCCGGTTGCTGTCATGGAAGCCAATGTGCGTCGGGTGTTGTCGCGCGTGTTTGCCCTGAGCAAAGCCGGTGAGGATGAACTCTGGGACAGGGCCGCGCAACTGCTCGATAAGGGTAATCCCTTCGATTACAATCAGGCGATGATGGATATCGGCGCAACCGTCTGCACCAGGCGCGCGCCGCGATGCAGCGAATGCCCGCTAGCTGACATATGCGCAGGCAAGGTCGCACCGGAACTCTATCCCGCCGCCAAACCCAAAAAAATAGTGAACGTGCGCAGGAAACATATTGTCGTATTCAAAAATTCCAAAGGCCAGTTCTACGCGCAACCACGCCAGAGCCGTTTTTTAAACGGGCTGTACCATTTCGCCGAAACCGATGCTGGAGACCCTCACCTTATATGGCAAGGCCTGCGCTATGCATTCAGCAAGGGTAAACGGCTCGGCGCCATCCGCCAGCAATACAGCCATTTCACACTGGAGGCCGATATATGGCTGATGGCTGCCGAGCATTCCGGGCGACACTGGCATAAGCCGGGCGCGCTGGTGCATCTTCCTGTCTCCATGGCAGAAAAAAAAGTGATGGTGCTGCTGGGGCTTACCAAGGCGGGTACCGATACCGCCCGTGCTAAAATGGCTAAAACTGACAGAAAGCAGTAAATAGCCTTTTCTTACAGAATGATGGTTTCAGGCAGCCATCTATGGTCGCCTGAAGCTGCTTCGGGGCTAAGGCTGTGAAAATTACACGTTTTAGTTGCGTAATTGTAACGCAATTGTCACACACTAATAGTCAGGATATATTAGAATAATGGTAGCTGAAAACCCGGAAGTGACGAGCAATGGCCATGGCATTACCTAAAAAACACGAATACTCGATGGAAGAGTGCGAAACAAAGTACAACGAGATTACCAAGCTTTACGACTATGCTGAAGAACTGGTCAGCACCGTTGAAAGCGAACTGGTGAACGATCCGTCGTCGCAACTTGAAATCGTAGAACCGCTGATCAATGAAATCGGCGATGCCACCGACACGCTGACACAGGAATTTATCCTCATTGCCGAAAGCAAAAAGAACAAGTCCCAGTGCAAGGCCAGCAAAACACAGATTGAAGGCGCGCTGCGCAAGATTTTCACCGCGATCAACGACTATAACAACCGCGTACGCAATATCAGCAAGAAGGCGCACGGCGCCATCATGAACATTGCCGACCCGATTGTGCATAAGGTTCAGCGCCAGATCGAACAGGTGGTGATTATATTCCTCGAGTTCATCAACATCTCCCTGCAGAGCGTGATGAACAAGGCCGAACTGGAAACACTCAAGGCCCGCGATTCACGCGTGGCACTGATGATGCACCAGCACGCGCTATCACAGCAGCAAGGCTGATTTCAACCATACTATATTTGATTCAGTGAATGGGGCTGTCTTTGGGCTCTTTTGTCGTTGGCTTGTAAGCGGACGGGGCCAGCTCCTGCGGATCAAGGGCGGGCGGCTCGGCCAGCGTCGGCTGCGTGACCTTACGCGGCCCATCGCCGGTAATCACGATCGGCGATTTCTTGAACAGCTTATATTCCAGCGTATCGCCGGGATTGACCGAAAGCTTCTGCGCCAGCCCGCCTTTTATAAATAAAAATGCAAGCACAGGCTGGTCCGGCATGATTTCCTGAGTCAATTCGGACAGTTTCAGATTGGGAATGATTTGCGTGATTTTGCCTTCGCTGTCGATCAGCAGAATATCGAGCGGCGCAAATTCCGTTGAACGGATAATCGGCGATATGCCCGGCGCGCCAAAGGCCATCAGCACGCCGCTGTTTTCCGAAGGCGAGCTTAAATTGAACCAGCCTTTTTGATTATACATGGTAGTGGCGTCGCGTATTTCCACATCGAACTGGACGGCGGGATTATCCGGCTGGCTGGGAAGCCAGGGCAGGGCGGGCGGCATCAGCGGTGCTTTATTGCGTATCAGGTTCATTGCGCTGCGGTTATAGAAAAACTGCAAAGACTCTTCCGCCAGAGAAACAGATGCCCCTGCACAGCAGAATACCGCAAATAAAATGAGCGCCCGAAACGTCATGACCGCCTATTTAAAGTAGGAATATATCACCCGGTCGCCAATTTTAATGCCAAGCTTTTCCGTGGTGCCGCCAGCCAGTTCCAGCACACCGCGCGCATCTTTTCTGGCGCTGATGATATCGAGGGAATTAGGCTTGGTTTTGGCGGCGATATAGATGATTTTACCCTTACTGTCGAGGAACAGCATATCCAGCGACATCGGGGTATTCTTCATCCACATTTCAATAAATGTGTCTTCGGAAAAAATAAACAGCATACCGCGATCAGCGGGCATCTCCGTGCGGCCTTGCAGGCCTTTTTCCCGCGCCTCCTGCGATTCCGCGATTTCCGCCTTGATGCTATGGGTCGCTTTGGCCGCAGTTTCAATCGTAATGGTTTCCTGCTTAAACTCGGAAACAACGATGTTCTCGGAAACAACGGCGTTTTCCGGTGCCTTGTCGGCGGCCAACGCTACCGCCGGGATGCCCGAAATCAGGAAGAAAACCACCATTACATAGCTCAGTAATACCTGCATATAAGCCCCTATCATATTCATATTTAGTATAAAATTGTTACTATTCAGAGATATTAGTAGTTCGTAAACGCAATTTTGTATATAATATAATCTATGGGAGTAAGATTTTTTAGCGGTAGTCGGGATAAGCTGAACAAGAGAAGTATTGCTCAGGAAATTCTGCGACTTGAAGTGGAAAAAAAGGGGAAGCTCGATCCTCAGGACCGCTTCAAATTCATCATGCAGCGCAAGATGGAGGAAAGCCGCAAAAAAGTGGAAATGGCCAAACAGGCCAAGGGCAATGGACGCCCGATGTCCCAGAAAGCCGAAAAGGCGCTGAAGGATATCGCCGCAAAGAAAGCCTCCAAAGAACAGAAACGTTTGCGCCGCATGGTTATCGTGCAGCCGCGCAATTTCAGCAATGGACGACTGAATAAGAAGGGCGGCATTTACGATATAGCCGGTAACAAAGTCGGGCAGGTCAATACCAAGGACGGTAAAATCAGCACCTATCTCGGCACCCATCTCGGCCAGTATAAACCAAAGTCGCACTACACCAATTCGCTGATCCAGAACAGTATCGATCAGTGGAGTCCGTATTTTATTAACCTGAGAAAAATGCAGGCAATGCAGGCAGCGGGCCTTGACCCGATGACCGGGCAGCCGCTCAACCCAACCAATAGTAACGTCTATGGCGCTACCGGCGGTGACTCTAACAGCCCTTATGGCGGCGGCGCCAAAGCCGCCATGCTCGGCGGCAACTACACCCCATCGGGCCAGCTTTATAATCGTGCCGAGCCAACCGATAAGGAAATCCATCCCTACGGCGAGCAAAGCCCGTATGCCGGACAGCAGGCGATTGCAGGCAGCGTGCACGGCTCGGTGAGTAATAACGTCTGGGGTAACTTTGCGGATAACGCATGGGGTACGTCATTCGACAACGTACACGGCACAGCGTCATCGGACGTCTGGGGCGGCGTCGGCGGCACGCCGTATGGCAGCCTCGGCAAAGCCGTTCAACTCTGGGGCACCGGCAACGGCACCAACCATCTCAAGGCGCTTATCAACCGACTGTCGCAACTATTCGGCCTCAACACCAAATCCACGCGCAAGCAGATTGCCGGCATGCGCGGCGAATCGCGCACGGCCAGAAGCGGCCCGACACTGCGTTCTTCGGGAGGCGCACCGCAACGTACCGCAGGTTCAGCACCGGCACCGCGCGCACCGGTTACTACCGGCCGCCGTTAGAGTATCCCGTCATTCCTGCGCAGGCAGGAATCCATATTCCAGAGACGGTGATGTCAGCCACACTCTATCCGCATGATTTTTTCTGCTAACGCCAATTTGTCAGGCCTGTGGTTATGGATTCCTGCCCCCGTCATTTTTTTGGCGCAGGAATGACGGATATAACAGGAATGACGATTATAAATGGTTATGTAAACTTGATGGCTTCTTCTGCCGCGCGCATCAATGCGCGCGATTTGTTGATGGCTTCCTGATATTCGCTTTCCGCGTCGCTTTCCGCGACGATGCCACCACCCGCCTGCACATATAAACGGTCGTCCTTGATCAGGCCGGTGCGCAATGCAATACAGGTATCCATATTGCCGTTGCCGGAAAAATACCCGATGCATCCGGCATAGAAACTACGGCGCTCGGCTTCCAGCTCATCGATGATTTCCATAGCGCGGATTTTCGGCGCGCCGCTGACCGTACCGGCTGGGAATCCGGCAATCAGGGCGGAGAGCGCATCGTATTTCGGATCCAGCTCGCCGACGACATTGGAAACAATATGCATGACATGCGAATAATTTTCGATGGCCATCTGCTGTGTGGTTTTCACCGTTCCGGTTTTGGCAACACGGCCCACATCGTTGCGGCCTAAATCCAGCAGCATCAGATGCTCGGAGACTTCTTTGGGGTCGGACAGTAAATCCTGCGCCAGCATGCGGTCTTCTTCGCGGTCGCGGCCACGCTTGCGCGTACCGGCAATCGGGCGGATAGTAACTTCGCCGTCACGCAGGCGCACCAGAATTTCCGGGCTGGAACCTACCAGCGTGTAGTCGCCGAAGCTTAAATAAAACAGGAAAGGGGAGGGATTCAACTGCCGGAGTGCGCGGTACAGGGAGAAGGGAGGAAGCGCAAACGGTGCTGAGAAACGCTGCGACAGCACCACCTGAAAAATATCGCCGGCGCGGATATATTCTTTCGCGCGGTCGATAATCTCATCGTAATAAGGGCGCGTCGTATTCGAGGTGAAATCACTGATCTGCACCGGCTTGAAATCGCGCGAGACCGGTGGCGGCACAGGCGCGGCAAGCCGGTCGAGCACATACTGGATACGTTTTTTGGCGGCGTCATAGGCGGCACCGGCATCGCCGCGCTTGGCATCCGCCCAGATAGAGGTGACGATAAAAATCTTATCGGTCACCGCATCGAAAATCACCATCAGCTTCGGGCGCAGGAAACAGCTATCGGGAATGCCGATGACATCTTTCTTGGTATCGGGAAGCTCTTCCATGAGCGTCACCATGTCATAGCCCATATAGCCGACAAGACCGGCGGCCATCGGCGGCAGCCCGTCGGGAATATCGATTTTCGACATCTCGTATAATTTACGCAAGGAGGCGAGGCTGTCTTCCTCACAGGGGACACAATGATCTTCATCCAGCGTATCGTGGTAACAGATTTCCGCCTTGTTGCCCTGACAGCGCCAGATAAGATCGGGCATCAGGCCAATCACCGAATAGCGCCCGCGTATTTCACCTTTTTCCACCGACTCCAGCAAAAAGCACGGGCCCTTGTCTTCCATCAGGCGCAGCATCGCCGATACCGGCGTATCCAGATCGGCGGGGCAGGTGGTCCATACCAGCTGGGAAATGCCGTGATCAAAACTCTGCGTAAAAGCGTCCAGCGAAGGGGAGATGGTGGGATTGGTCTCCGGCAGCATTATTTCAGTACCGCTTCAATCACAGATTCGTGAATGCTGACAGGGTATTTCTTTTCAAGATACTGGGTGTATTGCTGCAGCACTTCATTCTGGCCGTTGGTCTTGAGTTTGGTTTTGATGTCGGCGAGGCTGGTAGCCAGTCTGGGATCTTTATCCGCCGTTCCTGCTGGAACAATAGCTGATACTATCCCCAGAAGGTAATCGCCGTTTTTACCCAGATAAGCGGCGCTGCCCTGCTGCGGCTGGCGGGCGAATATATCGGCCACCAGTGGTGGCGGCAGAGACAGATCGCCCGCTGCATGGGTGCCGCGTTTAATCATAGTAGTGGAAACCGGTTGCAGGTTGTATTTCGCAATCGCGGCATCACGGTCGGACTGTTTGGTAAATTTATCACCAATTTCTTTCGCCAGTACGGATAAGCGCTTCTCGCGCTCTTCTTTCTGCCATCCGGATACGACGAGTCCCTTTATTTCATCCAGCGTACGCAGGCGTTCGGGTATCGTTTTATCAACCCGGACAATATAAAACACACCGTTCTTGGAGGTGGTGATGGACGATTCGGTTTTCTCATCCGTTTTAAAAGCGACGTCGAGAAAATTATCCAGTTCCGGAACTTCGGACGACTTCGCATTTTCAAGCGTTTTACCCTGACGGTCGACCGGGCCGAATGCAGTAACCTTGAGGCCGAATTCCTTGGCGGCTTCCTGCAGCGGCGTGCCGCCTGCCAGCGCATCCTGAATCTGGTTGGCCAGTTTATTCAGCCCGTCATCGGCATTGCGCTGCTTCAGTTCTTTTTCAAGTGCCGGACGCACTTCGTCCAGCGGGGCAACGGAGGGCGGTTCAATAGCGGTGACACGGAAAATATGCCAGCCGAACGCACTCTGGATCGGATCGGTCACGGCCCCTACTTTTAATGAAAAGACGGCATCGGCAGCGTTTTCAAGGATATTGCGCTGCTCAACATTGCCAAGCAACAGGTTGTCCTTATTGAGAGCATCGGTTTCTTTGGCGACCCGGTCAAACGGCTTGCCGGATTTCAGCAGTTCCGCCGCCTTGCGCACGCTATCCTCGGAACTGTAGAGCACCTGTTCCACTTTCCGGCGCTCCGGACGTTTGTAATCATCGATGCGTTCTTTATAGAGCGCCTTAAGATCATCTTCCGATACGGCACCGTTCTTGACGCTGGCGCTGGTAATCGTGACATAGCTGATGGTGCGGTATTCCGGCGCCGTAAAGTCCTTATTATGCGACTCGTAATAGGATTTTATCTGGGCGTTATCCGGTTGCGGCACATTGCTGACCAGCGAGGGCTTCAGGCTGTAAAACGTAACGTTGCGGCCTTCTTCACGCGCTTCCAGCAGTGTTTGCGCTGCCGTATCCGATACCGGCGGCAGCGCTACCAGCGTTTCTATGAGGAGGGAAACGGCCATTTCTTCCCGCAAGCTCTCCACATAGGTCTTTTCCGATATATTGCTGTGCTTCAGCATGTTTTCAAAAAGCACTTTGTTGAAATTGCCTTTATTATCCTGAAAATTCTGGCTACTGCGGATGCGGCGCACGACATCGGCATCGCTGGGAATAAGCCCAAGCACTTCGCTTTCCTGCAACAACAGCGAATTATTGACCATCTGACGCACTACGTGCCGGTAAATCATCGGATTCTTGAGCATAGCGGGCGTAAACCCATCGCCCATAACACGGCGGATATTCTCGGCCTCATGCTGCAGGGCGCGACGGAATTCAGCGCCGGTAATGGTTTTCGCGCCCACAGTGGCCATGGCTGCATTGCGCCCGTTACTTGTGACGACGTCACCGATACCCCATACGCCAAACGACAGGACGAGGAAAGCGAGCAGGATTTTGGCCCAGATACTGGTGGCGGAAGTGCGTAAACTGTTGAGCATGGGTAAGTTCTTGATTAAATGGTTTTTAAGGCAGGAGCCAAGGGTGGACATTTACACGACAGAACAGGATTGTAAAAGGATTTTTGATAGGATAGAACCTACGGATGCAAAAAATCGTTGTTGGTAACTGGAAAATGCATGGCGAACCCGCCATGGCCCACCCGCTCACGCTCTCCGTAGCCGATGAGGCGGACCGGCTTCCCCCGCACGTTGAAGTCATCATCTGCCCGCCCGCCACCTTGCTTTCTCAGGTCGCCACATGGCTGATCGGCTCAAACGTCAAAATGGGCGGACAGGACTGCCATATCCAGGGCGACGGCGCGTATACCGGCGATATCAGCGCCCCCATGCTGAAGGCCGCCGGCTGCAGCCACATCATTGTCGGCCATTCCGAACGCCGCCGTTACCACCATGAAAGCAACAGCGATGTCCGCAATAAGGCACGGCGCGTCATTGAAACCGGCCTGATCCCCATTATATGTATCGGCGAGACTCAGGAAGACCGCGATAACGGTAAAGCCACGGAAACCGTCGGCCAGCAGATAAGGGAATGCATCCCTGAAGAGGCGGTTGCCAGTAACTTTATGCTTGCATATGAGCCGGTTTGGGCTATTGGTTCTGGGAAAACTCCGACGATGGATGACATCGGGCAAATGCACGCCTATATTGTTTCGGTCACAGCGAAGCAAACGGGCCTTGCAGCCAGCCAGATCCAGATATTGTATGGCGGATCTGTGAAGCCCGAAAATGCCCGCCAGATTATGATTACTGAAGGCGTATCGGGTGTATTGGTGGGGGGCGCTTCCCTCAGAGCAGATGAATTTTGCCGCATCATGGCGGCAGCAGGTTAACAGAAGGTAGTTAGGACTATGGGTTTTTATACGGTATTACTGGTGGTACACAGCATTCTTGTGCTGTTCCTGATCATGATGGTGCTGGTACAGCGCACTGACAGCGACGGCATGGGCGGCCTCGGCGGTGGCGGCGGCAACCAGTTCATGACCGGCCGCTCGGCGGCCAACCTCATGACCCGCACCACGGCGATTCTTGCCGCAGGATTCATGATTACCAGCCTGACACTGGCCGTAGTCGCCAGCCGCATGTCGGATAGTTCCATCATGGATGCCGTGCCGCAGGAAGAAACCGCACCGGTAAGCCTGCCCAAGGATAATGCACCGGAAACCAGCAAAAAAGCCGTCAAATCCGAGAAGACGGAAAAAGCGAAGAAGCCGGAAAAAGCCGAGACATCTGACGAAGCGCCTGCCGACGATTCAGCTCCAACCGTTCCTAAGCCTGAATAATACTGTATGGCAAATATCTTAGTTGTTGATGACGATACAGGTGCGGCAGAGTCTCTTCAGCGAAATCTAAGGATTCACGGGCACGAGGTATCTACAGCAGCGTCAACGGCTGAGGCACAAGAAAGAATTGCTGAAGAACCTTTTGCTTTAGTAATATCAGATTATAACATGCCTCCGGGGAAAAACGGTGTTGCTTTAGCCGCATGGATTGCCCAGAATCAAAATGGACTGCCAGTCATCATTAATTCAGGCGAAGGCGAAAACTTTATTGCATCCCAAAACCCTCATTATGGCCCATTAAAGCAAGCGGGCGTGATTGTTGAATATGTTCCAAGAGACCACACAAAACTTATGGCAGCTATCGAAAAAAACCTGAGTAAAAAAAAGCTCCCAGATGAAACTATTGCTCACGGAAAAGAAGGGCAAACATTGGCATAACCTATGGCACGATTTATTTTTATTACGGGCGGCGTGGTTTCATCCTTAGGGAAGGGTCTCGCTTCCGCCAGCTTAGGCGCGTTGTTGCAGGCGCGTGGATACAAGGTTCGCCTGCGTAAGCTCGATCCGTACCTCAACGTCGACCCCGGCACGATGAACCCGAACCAGCACGGCGAAGTATTCGTCACCGATGACGGCGCCGAAACCGATCTCGATCTCGGCCATTACGAACGCTTCACCGGCGTCAATGCGCGGCGCAGCGACTCGGTCACCACCGGCCAGATTTATTCGACACTGCTGACCAAGGAACGCCGCGGCGATTATCTCGGCGGCACGGTGCAGGTCATCCCGCACGTTACCGATCTCATCAAGGAATTCGTCCTGAAAGATACCGATCAGGAAGATTTTGTTCTCTGCGAAATCGGCGGCACCGTCGGCGATATTGAAGGCCTGCCGTTTTTAGAAGCCATCCGCCAGCTCGGTTATGAGCTTGGCCGCGAACGCGTCATGTATATCCACCTGACTCTGGTGCCGTACATCGCCGCCGCCAAAGAACTCAAAACCAAGCCGACGCAGCACTCGGTCAAAGAACTGCGCTCCATCGGCATTCAGCCGGATATCCTGCTGTGCCGTGCCGACCGCGAAATTCCGCTGAGCGAACGCCGCAAGATCGCGCTGTTCTGTAACATCCGCGAAGACGCGGTGATTCAGGCGCTCGATGTCAGTTCGATTTACGAAGTACCCAAACGCTACAGCGAGCAGGGCTTCGACCGCCAGGTGCTCAAATGCTTCGGCATTGAAGACAAGGGCGCACCCGACCTGACCAAATGGGAGGATATACTCAAGCGTATCCAGCAACCCAAAGGCGAAGTCACCATCGCTATCGTCGGTAAATATACCGGCATCGGCGACGCGTATAAATCACTGTCGGAAGCGCTCGATCATGCCGGTATCGCCAACCAGCTGCGCGTGCATGTGCGCTGGATCGATGCCGCGGGTTTTGAAAAGGAAGACGTAGCGCAGGCACTCTCCGATGCCGACGCCATACTCGTGCCGGGCGGATTCGGCGAACGCGGCGTCAGCGGCAAACTCGCCGCCATCACCTATGCGCGCGAGAACAAGAAACCCTATCTCGGTATCTGCTTCGGCATGCAGCTGGCCGTCATTGAATTTGCCCGCAACGTGCTGGGCATGAAAGACGCGGCTTCCACCGAGTTCGTTCCCCATCAGGATAAAAATGACATCGGCCCGCTGGTCGGTCTGATGACCGAATGGCTGCGCGGCAACGTGCTGGAAACGCGCCGTCAGGACGGCGATCTCGGCGGCACCATGCGCCTCGGCGCTTATGAATGCGATATTGCCAAGGGCAGCCTTGCCGAGGAAATCTACGGCGCCAAACAGATCAGCGAACGCCATCGCCACCGCTATGAAGTCAATATCCAGTACCGCGATGCTTTTGAAAAAGCCAAGATGATCTTCTCCGGCGTATCACCCGGCGGCAACCTGCCGGAAATCGTGGAAATGAAAGATCATCCGTGGTTCGTCGGCGTGCAGTTCCATCCCGAACTGAAGTCCCGTCCGTTTGCGCCGCACCCGTTATTTGCATCGTTTGTAAAAGCAGCTTTCAAAGGGCGTTCCAACCATAGCAAAAAGGCGGCATGAGCGGCACACCCAAAAGCGCAGCAGAGAAGATCAGCGCGTTATTTGAAAAAACGGTACGCGGTAACCAGCGAATGGAAAGCTGGCTATATAATGATTTCCCGCACGGCCTGCAGCAGATACTCGACCGCTACGATAAAGACTCTATGGACATCAAGGCACATTGCGACGAGATGTTTCACGATTGCCATATGACAGGCATGTCCTTTTCAGACCCTAAATTCGACGGCCAGTACAGCATAATACAAAGGCTCTACGACGAGGTAACTCTGGGAAGGATGGCGCAAAGCCAGGCATTTGGAGAATTGCGTACCTACAAAGAGCCTTTTGATGAAGTCACTGCGCAGCGCGTATTCTTTGTGCAGGAGTTCCTGCCGCGCCTGCAGGAATTGCAGCAAGGTGCAGAGCTGAACAGGGGCGACTATGAATTATTCTATCTTGCCAGCCAAAAAAGTAAGACGCTGGCGCCGCGATATAACAAATATGTGACAGGGGAATTCAAACCCGGCGACGGCACCTATGCTAGCTATATGAATTTCCTGAAGGTCATGCTAGATACCATACCTGAACCGCCGGACTGGAAAAAACGGATGATTGCCCTCAATAGCCACGCTACTACATCGCCACCGTCATTTGGGAATTTCTGATGCCTAACATTCGCCACATCACCGCTGGCCCCGTCACCATCGGCAACGACCTGCCGCTGGTGCTGATCGCCGGTCCCTGCCAGATCGAATCGCGCGACCATACCATGTTCATGGCGGAAGCGCTGATCAAGCTGACCAACAAGCTGCAGATGCCGTTCATCTACAAATCGTCCTTCGACAAGGCGAACCGCACCAGCATCAAAGGCAAGCGCGGCATCGGGCTGATCAAGGCGCTGGCGATCTTTGACGAAATCCGCACCGAGCTGGGCTGCCCGGTGCTGACCGACGTGCATACGGAAGAACAGTGCGATGTGCTCGCACCGCATGTGGACATCCTGCAAATCCCGGCCTTCCTCTGCCGCCAGACCGATATGCTGCTGGCCGCCGCCAAGACCGGTAGGGTCATCAATATCAAAAAAGGACAGTTCCTCGCGCCGTGGGATATGAAAAACGTGGTCGAGAAAATGGATTATGCCGATAATCCGAATATTATCCTCACCGAGCGTGGCGCCAGCTTTGGCTATAATACGCTGGTCAGCGATATGCGCGCTCTGCCGATCATGGCGGAAACCGGCTGCCCCGTGGTATTCGACGCCACGCACAGCGTGCAGCAGCCGGGCGGGCAGGGCGGCGCTTCCGGGGGAGAACGCAAATTCGTGGCTACGCTTGCCAAAGCCGCCGTGGCGGTAGGGGTGGCGGGTGTCTTCATGGAAACGCACCAGGACCCGGACAATGCTCCGTCCGACGGCCCGTGCATGATGCACCTCGAAGACATGGAAATGCTGCTGGTATTGCTGAAAGAGCATGACCGGCTGGCTAAAGCGCTCTAGGATAGCCGCGTAAACCCAAGGTAGCAGGCGCATGGTTGACTTTACCATCCCATCTAATCCCTTCTCGGAAAAGACGCTTGAAGCGGCGCGTGGCCTCATGTGTGTTCTGAACCACCATGGTTGTCAGGATCATGATATTGCGGCTGCGCGCGACAGGCTGATAACAAGCATTAAGCATACTGACGGGCTGTATGATATTTACATGACAGAGCCGGAGCAATTCCAGCAATGCTGCGCCGATGCAGTCGCGCGGGCGGCTCAAAAATTCAGTGATGTAGGCGAAGCGTTTAAGAAATGCGGTGTTAATCTGGGAGAAATCCTGACGGTGGAATATACCATTGGCGAGTATCAATGCGCCGCCCACGCCGTAATGAAAAAAGATTCCATGGTGCGGGTACGCGACGGGTTATCGAACGCCATTGGCAAGACACTGGAACTCGCCCCGGAATATCTTGCCTCAGGCATTACCGGCTTTCTGGCGCAAAATCTTGTCCCGCCGGTCAATGACGGTACCGTCCAGCATCAGCGCGCCGGGGGTAATTCACTGGAGGCAATGACCAGAAAACTCAAGCCCCTTGTGAGCAGCTCACTCGACGACATGAAGCCTGACGAACAGAAAACGCATGACCGCGTGCTTGCCACGGTCATGCATGATATTGTCTGCACTGAATGGTATCTGGGAAACCTGCAGACACACCCGCCTTACCTGGCCAAAGCGAAAGTAGGAATGTAGTCCTATTGTTTGATCTGCTTGCAGTAGTCTTTGTACCGCAGAAGGACATCGCGCAGGGCGTTCTCGAACATGCGGCGCATGTCAATCATGGAGGGGTCCTGAAGACCGACAAGCTGGCTCTGGCAGGCCTTAATCGCGACCTTGCACACCTGCGCCAACATGACGATAGGGTTTTCCAGCACCGGCTGCAGCACCGATTCATCATCCTTGCGGTGACGGTAATGCTGGTGGAAATGACGGGGGCCCTTATATTCCATCAGCGCCAGCGATACAGGGTTGGCAATGTTGATGAAACGCTCCTGCCAATAGCGACCGTCAGTATCGCCTTTGCCGCTGGAAAACTGGTTTTCCAGTACAGTGAAACAGGCATTTTCAAGGGATAGTAAGGAATTCTCAAATTCCTTATCACTGGCGGGAACCAGACGTGCTCCCGACAAAGTCGATTGCTTTTTTTCAGCTTTCGTGCCAACAGAAGTGGGCATAAACCCTCCGTCTTATTAACTTGAGCTTATTATAGACCAACATTCCTGAATACGCCAGAGCATATGCGCAGCCTGAGAACCACTTCTATCCATTTATTTTTCTTAATTTTTAGCTATATGCTTTGCTTTGAAGCACAGGCGGCGGCCATCACCAACCTGAGCGATCAGCCGCAAATAATCGAAGTGCCGTGCCGTTGCGATTCTCCGCAGGTGACGATTGCACCCGGCGAAACGTGGCGCCTATCGGGGAAAGTGAAAATCCGTTACCACGAACGTGAATTTTTTATAGGTGAAGCGGACGAATATGCTATATGGAGCAGCGGAGATTTCGGACCGCAGCGCTACCACAACTCCGGTAACGGACACAGAACCAGATAACGAAGAGGACGACAGTGACAGCCATTATTCATATCCACGCCCGCGAAATTCTTGATAGCCGTGGCAACCCCACCATCGAAGTCGATGTCGGCCTTGAGGACGGATCTTTTGGCCGCGCCGCCGTACCGTCGGGCGCCTCGACCGGCTCGCTGGAAGCGCTGGAACTGCGCGACCATGATAAGAAAAAATACCGCGGCAAGGGCGTCACCAAGGCAGTGGCCCATGTGAATAACGACATTGCCGACGCGCTGCTTGGCATGGACGCCGAAGACCAGGTCAAAATCGACCAGTCCATGCTCGACCTCGACGGCACGGAAAACAAGTCGAAGCTTGGCGCGAATGCGCTGCTCGGCGTATCGCTGGCGGTGGCCAAAGCGGCCGCTGAAGCATCCAACCTGCCGCTATACCGCTATATAGGCGGGGTGCGCGCGCACGTGCTGCCGGTACCGCTGATGAATATCATCAATGGCGGCCAGCATGCCGATAACAAGCTCGATATTCAGGAATTCATGATCGTGCCGGTATCCGCCGACACCATGGCCGACGCCATCCGCATGGGCGCCGAAGTATTCCACGAACTCAAACACCGCTTAAGCGAAGACGGCCTGAACACCAGCGTCGGCGACGAGGGCGGTTTTGCGCCCAAAATCGGGAAGGCCGACGAAGCGCTGGGGTATATCATGAAAGCCATCGAAGGCGCGGGCTATAAGCCGGGCAAGGATATCGTGCTGGCACTCGACGCCGCCGCCACCGAATTCTACCATGACGGCAAATATGTGCTCGAAGGCGAAAATAAAAGCTTCGATTGCGGCAAGCTGCTCCAATATTACGAAACGCTGGTAAACCGCTACCCGATCTTCTCCATCGAAGACCCGATGGCCGAAGACGACCATATCGGCTGGAAAGAAATCACCGACCTGCTGGGCGACAAGGTGCAGCTGGTCGGGGACGATCTGTTTGTCACCAATCCGAACATCCTCGCGCAGGGGATTGAAAAAGGATTGGCCAACGCATTGCTGGTGAAGGTCAACCAGATCGGCACGCTGACAGAAACCCTGCAGGCCGTGGACATGGCGCACCGCGCCGGTTACCGCGCCATCCTGTCGCACCGCTCAGGCGAAACCGAGGACACCACGATTGCGCATCTTGCCGTCGCCACCAATTGCGGCCAGATCAAAACCGGCTCGCTGTCGCGCTCCGACCGTCTTGCCAAATACAATGAACTGATCCGCATCGAAGAGGAACTTGGCAACTCATCCTATTACGCCGGACAGAATATTCTCGCGGTGTAATTCACATTTGTTTTGAATTAAGACAAAAAATTCGATAACATCATTGATTGTATGAGAAAAACTGACACATGGAACGACCAGCAGCGCCCGCTCTTCAAAAGAGTAGTGGGCCCGTCGCTTATTTTGCTGGTGATGTTCTATCTCGGCTTCCATGCGGTGAGCGGGGAACGCGGGGTATTTGCCCTGTTCCGTGAAACGCGTAAACTCACCGAACTGAAGACCGAACTGGCGCTGGTCAAGGCCAAGCACGATGCCCTCGAGCATAAGGTGCAGCTCCTCAGTGACAACTCCCTCGACCTCGACCTGCTGGATGAGCAGGTACGCCGCGTGCTCGGCATGGCCAACAAGCGCGAAGTCGTCTATTTCACAGATGATTCTCAGGCAGAAAATAAATAAGCCGCGTTAAGGCTATTTGTTGGGGCCGACCATCATAACGATCTGCTTGCCCTCAATGCGTGGCGGAGACTCAATCTTAGCCTGCTCCTTCAACGCTTCCTGAACGCGCTCAAGCACCTGCATGCCCAGTTCCTGATGATCCATTTCACGGCCACGGAAACGCAGCGTAATACGGACTTTGTCGCCTTCTTCAAGGAATCCCAGAACATTGCGGATTTTAATCTCGAGATCGTGCTTGTCGATCGTCGGACGCAGCTTGATTTCCTTAATCTGGATAACCTTTTGCTTTTTTCGCGCTTCGTGGGCTTTTTTCTGAATTTCGTATCTGTATTTACCGTAATCGAGAATCTTACATACGGGAGGCGATGCCGTCGGGGATATTTCCACCAGGTCCAGACCAACCTGTTCTGCCATCCTTATGCCTTCATTCACGGGAACAACACCTACCATGTTGCCGTTCTGATCCACCAGCCTGATAGAAGCGGTGGATATTTCGCTGTTTACGCGTGGTTCGTCAGGCTTACTCATGCTACCAAAAACTCCAGTTTATTCAAACGGTCCTCCTACAATTGTTGATATAAAATACTATAGTCCACAAACGTTAAAAAAGTCTGTGGGGGGTCTTTATTGCCGGAAAACCGGCATTAAATCAAGCCCTGAAGTAAGGTTTACTGCAAAAGTCGGTAATTAGCGATATATTAATAACAATTAAGTATTGTGATGTGGTAGGAAATGCATACCGATAACCGACCCTATGGATGACGATAAACAATATACAAAATCCGTACGTAAGAGCAGCATAGCCCCTAATGACGGCAGTGACCCCCTGACGGTTATTGAGTTCTCCCTTACGAATGACGTGAAAAGGACGCTGGAAGTGGCGCTGGAGCCTTTTGTGTCCGGTAAATCCAAAGACAAGGATGCGCTGGCCAAGATTATCAGAGACAATTTCCCCCAACCCGTACTGGACGAGTTGAAAATGCTCAGCCAGAAAAATGAAAATTCGGCGGTGGTGTATGTGGTGAAGAACCTGCCCGGTTTTATAGAAGAGCATAACCCGAAACTGATGAACCGCAGCATGAGCAAGGATGCGGCTATGGAGTTGTGGCAGAACACCCCTAACTATGCCCACGTGATCGCTAAAGGCGTGGCGCTGGCGCTGGAACTTGCGCCGGGCGCACCCCTTCCTCTGTTCCGCAATCCCAACGATACAAAGCTATTTGCCGACAAGCTGCACAAGCATGACGAGGACGTGACTATGCTCAGCGTATCCAAAGCGGACGGTTCGGCCACGCGCTTTACGGATTTCCAGACGCTGGTGGAAGACGAACACGCCAAAGACATCAAGGTGTCCGTTACTAAACACACCACACCTTTGGATAGCACCACCACTGAAACCTCGCTCGACAAGGTTCCTGAAACGCTGGGCAACTGGCGGCAGGCGAAAGAAGCGGATCTTGCCGTGTCTAAAGAGACTGCTGAACCCACGGCGAATACGGAGCGGTATAATAAAAAGCTTCAGCAACATTCGCTGGATGTGCAAACCAAGGATGGGGATTTAGTGCTGTGGTCGAACCATGGGCGGGTGTGGCATCAGGCGCGGCAGCCGGAACAACGGGCTATTGACCCGAAAGTATTATCAAGGCTGAGCTTCAGTATCCCGACTTATATCCGCTAACGTCCTTAGGAGGGCATCGAAGCTTCGGCGGCAAGCTCTGCCAGGGCATCACTGAACGCCATCACCTGCTGCTGTTCCGATCCTAAACGGCGGATGGAAACGCCCTGTGTTTCCTGCTCCTTGGCCCCAACCACATACATGACCGGAATCTTGTGGGTCGAGTGGTCGCGCACTTTGTAATTGATCTTTTCATTGCGTAAATCCAGCTCGGCGCGGATGCCCGCATCCAGCAGCTTCTGGTGGATGTCCTTGGCATAGCCGTCCGCCGCGTCGGTAATGGTAGTCACCACCACCTGCGTCGGTGCCAGCCAGAGCGGGAACTTGCCGGAATATTCTTCGATCAGAATGCCGATGAAACGTTCCAGCGAGCCGAGAATTGCGCGGTGCAACATCACAGGGCGTTGTTTATGACCATCTTGTGATATGTAATTTGCATCTAAATTATGGGGCAGCACAAAATCCACTTGTAATGTGCCACACTGCCAGTCGCGGCCAATGGCATCACGCAGTACGAATTCCAGTTTGGGGCCATAGAATGCTCCTTCACCTGGATTTAAGGTATATTCCAAACCTGCAGCTTTTACCGCCTCGATAAGATAGCTTTCTGCTTCATCCCATGTGATATCTAATCCCGCACGGACAGGCGGTCTGTCGGAAAACTTAACTTTAATCTCTGTAAAACCGAATGCTTTATATACCTCTTTTAATAAGGAACAAAAAGCAATGGTTTCTGAGGTTATCTGTGACTTCATGCAGAAAATATGTGCATCATCTTGCACAAAACCGCGGATACGCATGATTCCATGCAAGCTGCCCGAAGGTTCATTGCGGTGACAAGAGCCGAATTCAGCCATACGTAGCGGTAGATCACGGTAAGACTTTAAGCCCTGATTGAAAATCTGAATATGGCAGGGGCAGTTCATCGGCTTGACGCACAACGTACGTGCTTCATCCGAGTTACTGACAAACATATTCTCGCGGAATTTTTCCCAGTGACCAGATTTTTCCCAAAGACTACGGTCTACTAATGTAGGAGTTTTTACTTCAATATATCCGTTAGCGCGGATTTTTTTGCGGATGTAGGATTCGATGGTGCGGTAGATCGTCCAGCCCTTATCGTGCCAGAACACCATGCCGGGGCTATGTTCTTCGATATGGAACAGGTCGAGTTCCTTGCCGAGCTTGCGATGATCGCGCTTATCGGCTTCTTCGAGCAGGGTCAGATAGGCTTTGAGTTCCTTGTCAGTGGCGAACTGCACGCCGTAAATGCGGGTGAGCTGCTTGCCCTTGCTGTCGCCGCGCCAGTAAGCACCGGCCACGTTCATCAGCTTGAAAGCTTTGGATAGGTGCGAGAAATGCGGCACGTGCGGCCCACGGCATAAATCGACAAAGGCGGTATCGCCCTGACCCTGACGGTAGAGGGAAATCTTACCGGCTTCGGTGGTGTCACCGGCAGGAGCGTTGCGGATGATATCCACCTTGTAGGGTTCGCCGCGCGATTCAAATAACTTGATCGCATCTTCACGGCTCCACATTTCGCGGATGACGGTTTTATCTTCCGCCATGATTTCAAGCATACGCGCTTCAATCTTGCTCAAGTCTTCCGACGAAATGGGCTGCGTGGTTTCCACGTCATAATAAAACCCGTTATCAATCGTGGGGCCGATGGCGAGCTTGCTGCCCGGATAGAGTTCCTTCATGGCGCGGGCCAGCACCTGCGCGGTGGTGGTGTGGCGCAGGATGTCGAGGCCTTCGGGCTGGCGTGGGGTCAGTATTTCGATTTTTGCATCATGCTCGACGGGCAGGTAAAGATCGCGCTGTACGCCGTCCACCTTCATGGCCAGAGCTGCCTTGGCAAGGCCCGCGCCAATGCTGGCGGCGATTTCTGCGCCGGTCACCGGGCCGGGAAACTCCCGCTTGCTGCCATCGGGCAGGGTGATCGTGACGGTTGTAGGGCGTGCGGCGGCTTCGGGCATGATATATCTCGTGTTCTGGCCTCTGGGAGTTGAGGCGTTACACTAGGAAATCTGTGCCTTATGTCAAGCAATCAGTGGAGTTAGCGTGGCTTTACGGGAGCCACATAACGCTGCATGCGCGTGGGGTAAGCTGCGCTGGTAAACTGCAGTAAACCTGCTTCCACGCCCTTGGTGGGGTTGTCGACGCAGAACTTATCCATCCAGCCCATGACCACGTTTACGTCATGGTTGGGGGTAATATCGTAGGTGTTGGCGACGAGGTAGTTATAGGCCGACAGCCAGCCGCTGATATAAATTTCATCGGCAGCATTGCGACCGGTATGCGGGGGTTGTTTGCGATCCTCGGTATATTGCTGGCAGGAAATATAATGCAGCGCCTGATACAGGCCGCTCTCGTCGGTTGCCTTGCCCACAGCGGGGAAGCCGACACACACTAACAGCGCCAAAATAATTTGGATATAGTGGGCTGCGCGATAATAACTTCTTGTCATCATAAAGTTATTTATAACCATTTTTAGTCCTGCTGTCACGAAAGAAGATGTTAATAAGCGCGTTCTTCCGGTGGAAAAGAAATGGGGATATTGGTTTTTGGTTCTTCGGCGGTCAGGCGCACCGGGCGCGTCTGGAAACGGGTGTTGCCGCTGTCATCGACGAAACAGACGCTGTGTTGCAGGCAGTTTTTATCATCACGCGCCGGGAAATCGTTGCGCCAGTGCGCGCCGCGGCTTTCCGTGCGGGCAATGGCCGATGCCACCGTGGCGGTGGCCTGACGCAGGAGGTTGTCGGTCTCCAGCACATCCATGAGATCATTATTCCAGATCATCGAAGTATCCGTCACCAGCAGGTCGTTCTGCATGAGCGACCATAATTCGCGGAGCTGGCGCTGTCCTTCGTCCAGCAATTCTCCCGTGCGGAAGATGCTGGCATATTTCTGCATGGTTTGCTGCAGGCGCTTGCGGATGATATGCGGGCGGGTCGTGCCGCGGCTGGAGCGTACATCATCGAGGCGTGTCATGATCGGTTCAAGCAGGTCATTGCGCAGCGCCTTATGGGTGGCTCCCGGCTTTACGGCGTCGGCGGCACGTTCACCGGCGGCTTTACCGAACACCACCAGCTCCAGTAACGCATTGCAGCCAAGGCGGTTGGCGCCATGCACGGAGGTGCAGGCCGCTTCGCCGATGGCAAGCAAGCCGGATACGATGCGCTCGTTGCCCTTGCTGTCCTGCGTCATTACCTGACTCCACTGGTTGCAGGGGATGCCGCCCATGGTGTAATGCACCGTCGGTATGACCGGGATGGGGTCTGTGTAGATATTGATGCGCGCGAAGGTCGCGGCAATATGGCTGATGCTGGGCAGCTTGCTGTCGATAATGTCCGGTTTCAGATGCTGCAGGCAGAGATGCAGATGATCCTTGTTCGGGCCGCAGCCGCGACCGGCCATGATTTCCTGTACCATCGAGCGCGCGATCACATCACGCGAGGCCAGCTCCATCGAGTTCGGCGCGTAATGTTCCATGAAGCGCTCGCCGTCGGCGTTTTTGAGCATGGCCCCTTCGCCGCGCGCGCCTTCGGTAATCAGGATGCCGGTGGAATACAGGCCGGTGGGATGGAACTGGATGAACTCCATATCCTGCAGCGGTAGCCCGGCGCGCAGGCACATGGCGTTACCATCACCCGTGCAGATGGTGGATGCGGTAGTGGAAGCATACACCTGCCCGAACCCGCCGGTAGCGAGAATTACCTGATGGGCGCGGAAGGCGTGCAGTTCGCCGGTCTCCAACTGCCATGCGACGACGCCGCAACACTGGTTCTCATCGTCGAAAATCAGGTCGATAGCCATGTATTCGACAAAAAATTCCACCTGCTGGCGCAAAGCCTGCGAATACAGCGTATGCAAGAGCGAATGGCCGGTGCGGTCGGCTACGGCGCAGGCACGGTAAGCCGGGCCGCCCTTGCCGTAATCGGTCAGCTGGCCGCCATAGGCGCGCTGGTATATCTGGCCGCTTTCGTCGCGGGTAAACGGCATCCCCATATGTTCCAGCTCGATAATCGCTTCCGGCGCGCGTTCGCACATGAAAGCGATGGAATCCTGATCGCCCAGCCAGTCTGACCCGCGGATGGTATCGTACATATGCCAGCGCCAGTCATCGGCCACCCGGTTGCCGAGCGCCGCATTGATGCCGCCCTGCGCGGCAACCGTATGGCTGCGCGTCACCGGCACTTTCGACAGGCACGCTACCGACAGGCCGCGCTCGCTGGCAGCCACAGCCGCGCGCAGGCCCGCGCCACCGGCGCCGATCACCAGCACGTCATGGTGGTGTTGTATAAGTTCGTAGACTGACACGCGTTGCAAATCCTTAAGGGAACGAGCCTGCGATAATACAGTCTTGCTAGAGCAGGGCAATGATTGATATGGCACTTGTGCAGAGCATAAGGCAATGTTAAGACAAAATCCTATGACAGTGATAGATAAGACAATTACCGCCCCGGATACGGAAAAAGTAAAGCGCATCATCAAAGCCGCGCTCGATGAGGATATCGGCAGCGGCGACGTGACCTCGCGCCTGCTTATTCCCGACACGACGCTCGCGGAAATGCTCTTTGTCGCCCGCGAAGGGGTGATTGCCTGCGGCACGTTCATCGCACGCATGGTCTACGAGCAACTGGGTGCTGCCATAACGGTAGAAGTACAGGCCGAGGAAGGCAAAACCATCATCAGCGATGGCGTACTGGTCAAGGTCAAAGGCCCGGCGCGCATGCTGCTGACCGGCGAGCGCGTCGTCCTCAACCTGATGCAGCGCATGTGCGGGGTCGCCACGCTGACCCATGTCTATGTCGATGCCGTGCGCGGTACCAAGGCGGTCATTCTCGATACGCGCAAAACCATGCCGGGATTACGCGAGCTGGATAAATACGCTGTGCGGGCAGGGGGCGGGCAGAACCATCGCCTCGGCCTCGACGATATGATACTTATCAAGGATAATCACATCGCCCTGACCGGCAATATTAAAGACGCCGTAACCAAGGCAAGAGCGGGTAGCAAGCTCATGATCGAAGTGGAATGCGATACGTTCGCGCAGGTCGAAGAGGCACTCGCCACGAATCCCGACCGCATATTGCTCGACAATATGGATATAAGCACCATGCGCCGCGCCGTTGAATTGTCCGCCGGGCGCATACCGCTGGAAGCTTCGGGTGGCGTATCGCTGGAGACGGTGCGCGCCATTGCCGAAACCGGAGTAGATTTCATTTCCGTCGGCAGGCTCACCCATTCCGCACCCGCCGCCGATATCGGCGCAGATGTGCTGATTCACCATTAAATGTATTCGTCATTCCTGCGCAGGCAGGAATCCATATTCCAGATGCGGGGATAGCAGGCACGCTGTATGCGTATGGTTTTCCTTGCCAGCGCCAGTTTATTACGGCCTGTGGTTATGGATTCCCGCCTGCGCGGGAATGACGTAAGAAGGATTATTTCACCGGATCCTGAATAATGACGTTCAGGGAGCAGAGAATACCGCTGCTGGCCGTCACATACGCTGCCGTATCCGATACGTCCGTGGAGGTGCAGCCCGGTGTAATCGGGCTTTTATAGGGCATGATATTGCCCGTGCCCGGCGCGCCGTCGTCAACTTTACGATCAATGGAGAGTGCTTCGGTCGGCGTAAACAGGGGGGCGTAAAAATACGAGGTGGCAGTGGGCCCGCCGATGCCAAGACGCACCGGATAGTAAGCATCATAAAAATTGGCATCGCCCGATTTATTGCCCAGCCAGAACAGATCGAAGCCACCGCCATCCAGCACTGCAACGGGCGCGTTGCGGGCAAGCACATGGTGTAGCGCACCACCCGTTCCAGACACGCCGGTATAGGTGCCGCTGATGAACCCGGCATTGGACATCTGCTGCCATGCGCGGAAAGGCTCGGTGGTGCCATCGATATGCCCGTTGCCGTCACCGTTGCAGGTGACAATATGCGGCGTGGCGGTATAGACCGTGGCCGGGCAGGTGGTGTCCGATCCCCAGAAATTTTCTGCCGTCGGCATATCGCCGGGGAGTGCCTGGTACTTATCGCGGAAATCCGTGAAGGCCCCGGTATAGCGGCTGATATCGCTGATCACAGCGTTGACCTTGGCGCTGCGGATCATGGTCTGCGCTACAATGATTCCGCCCATCATCAACCCGATAGCGGTCATGACAATTGCAAGCTCAAGCAGTGAAAATCCATTGTTTTTAGTATGCATCATTAAAACCCCGGAAGGAATATCAGTGAACAGGCCTGCGCATCACTGTTTGTTGCGTTATAGGTATGCGCACTTTGACTTGTATCGTTGGTGGTGCAATTGGGCAGGAGGGCCGTGCGCCATGTACGCAGCATGCCGGTGCCCGGTTTTCCATCATCTATCTTGATGTCAATAGCCAGCGCCTCATTGGCCGATATGCTCGCACCGGTCGTATAGGAGGTGGAGCGGAAGGCTCCCAGCGTCATGATATGCCCATACTGATCCCCCCAGAGATTGGCATTGGTGGCAAGCTGAAGGTAATACAGTATCGTCCAGCCTGCGCCTATAATAGTGGAGGGAGGTACGTTCCGGCTGAGAATAGCCTCCTGCACGCCGCCGGCGGTCACGGTGCCGGTTACTTTGGTATGAATGAATCCGCCATTATATAAGTGTTGCCATGCGCGCCACCATTCGCGCGTATTGGTCAGGGCCGCGCTGGTGTCGCTCGTGCCTATCGAACCGTTGCCGTCACCGTTGCAGGTGGGAATATGCGGCGTGGTTGAGACGGCGGTATTGGGGCAGGTGGTGTCCGACCCCCACATGGTTTCGGCATTGGTCATATCGCCCGGCAGCGACAGAAACTTGTCATTAAACTCACCGACCGCTTTCACATAGCTGTCATACTCGGCAAGCAGGTTTTGTAATTCCGAAGCGCGCACCATCGTCCGTGCCGTGAGAATGCCCGCTATCACGAAGCCGATGATAGTCACTACCACGGCAAATTCCAGAAGGGTAAACCCGTCTTGCGAACGATTCATATCAAAAGCCTGTAATAAAAACGAGGTTGCAGGCAGGCTGCGTATAGGCAGTGTTATAGCGAGAAGAGGCAGCCGTGTCACTGGTTGTGCAGTTGGGTACTACGGGAGATTTGGACGTCAGCACTGTACCGTAGGCAGGCAGGGCGTCATCCATCTTCTGGTCGATCATAAGCGCTTCGGCAGTCGTAAGCAGCGGCCCGTTGGTATAGGAGTTGGTGACCGCCGCACCAAAATTAATCACATGCCCGTAGGACGCCGCAAAGTTATTCACATCGGCAGCAAAATTGGACGGGTATATATAGTACAGGGTGAATCCGCCCTTTCCATATTTCGATGCGGGTACATTGATTCCCACTTGCGAGTGACTGGATGAACCGGTTCCGGCAATACCGTTGAAGGTCTCACGCACCATCGACGCATTGGCAAGATGCTGCCACGCGCGGTACCATTCGTAATTAGTGGCACCGGCATCGGTGTAAATATCACCGATATGCGAATTACCGTTGCCATTGCAGGTTGTCGTATGATGCGTTGCGGTATAGACAGTGGCCGGGCATGCCGCTTCCGATCCCCAGAAAGATTCTGCATCGGGCATATCGCCGGGCAGTTCCTTATATTTATCGCGGAAGGTCTGCGTCGCTTTGATATATCCCTCGACATCACCCATCACCGATTGCAATTCGGCATTTTTTATCAATGTGTTACCAACAAATATCCCGGCAATAAGCAGGGCTACTATGGTTATCACCACCGCAAGTTCTACTATGCTGAAACCGGAATTTTTATGCGCCATGAATAAAAACGTTGAGGTTGATACGAGCTGAAATTGCCAGATTTTACCATAGATGCTAGTTATTAAAAAATAGTTGTTAGCCATAGACATGGCTGCAACGCTTGCCTTAGGCAAATTTCTGTGTAGATTGCTCAGCAATCATACGAAAAAACATACCGGCAGAATACAGGGAACAGGATAAATGCCAGACACTACCTCCCGCATTGAAGTCAAATGCGCTGAAAAAGGTCTTAAAATGACCGGCCAGCGCCGTACTATTGCGCGCGTATTGTCCGAATCGCACGACCATCCCGATGTGGAACTGCTGTACCAGCGTGCCGTAATGGTTGATCCGCATATCAGCATCGCCACCGTCTATCGTACGGTAAAGCTCTTTGAAGAAGCAGGCATTACCCAGCGCCACGATTTCGGCGACGGGCGCGCGCGTTACGAGGAAACCTCCGAAGACCATCATGATCACCTGATCGATCTGAAAACGGGCAAGGTTATTGAATTTTCCAATGAGGAAATTGAACGCCTGCAAAAAGAAATAGCTAAAAAACTGGGCTATAAGCTGGTAGACCACCGCCTTGAACTTTACGCAGTGCCACTCGATAAATCGGCCAATAGCTCAAAATCATAATGCTAGCCATAAAACGTCCCACGTCCCTGTACGACCTAGGCAGCCCAGCGGCTGGAAACCTGGAAGTTATTATCGCCAGCCGCCCCGAGGAAATCGAGGCGTCGCAGCGCTTGCGCTACCGGGTTTTCTGCGAAGAAATGGGAGCCAAGCCCAGCGAGGAAATCGCCATTGCCCAACGCGACATGGATCAGTTCGACGCCGTCTGCGATCACCTGCTGGTGGTGGAACACCAGCCGAACGGCGACGCGCTCGTGGTCGGCACCTACCGCCTGCTGCGCCGTGAAGCAATGGAGAAAATCGGGCGCTTCTACAGCGAAGGCGAATATGATATCGGCCCTATCCGTAATTATCCGGGCGAAATCCTCGAAGTGGGGCGTTCCTGCGTAGATCCTGAATTCCGCAACCGCGCCGTCATGCAGTTGCTCTGGCGCGGCATCGGCGCCTATGTGTCGCGCTTTGACGTAGCGCTGATGTTCGGGTGCGCCAGCTTCCACGGCACCAACCCGGCTGAACATGCCATGGCATTGTCCTATCTCTACCATTACCATCTCGCGCCCGAAGAACTGCGCGCCAAGGCACTACCCGATCGCTTCGTCGATATGAACCTGATGCCCAAAGAAGAGGTGAATGTCAAAGAAGCGTTCTCGATGTTACCGGCGCTGATCAAAGGCTATCTGCGCCTAAGCGGGTATATCGGCCTCGGTGCCGTCATCGACCCGGAATATAATACCACCGACGTGGGTATCGTTGTGAAAACGAATCTGGTCACCGACAAATACGCCCAGCGTTACGGAACACCGGCAGACGCTTAATGCTGCAGACCGTAAGAGCCTCCACTAAATTGCTGCTGATGCTGCTGTGGATCGCGCTGTTTTATCTCCCGGTATGGCTGGTATACACACTGGGGAAAACAAAGCTGCGCGACCGCATGTCGCAAATCGTGCATCATGGCCTGCTGCGTATCATCGGCGTCAGCGTGCGCGTGACCGGCGCACCTTCGGAACTGCGCCCGCAGCTACTTGTTACCAATCATATTTCCTATCTGGATATTTCCATACTCTGTTGCCATAGCAAGGCGCATTTCACGCCCAAGGCGGAAATCCGGGGCTGGCCGGTCATCGGCCACATCACCCAGATGAGCGGGGCGATATTTGTCGACCGCCGTCCGGAAAAAGTGGGGGAAATGAAAGAGCGGTTGCAGTCGGCGCTGGCGCATGACGAGGTGCTGTGCCTGTTCCCCGAATCGACCACCGGCAATGGATTGCACCTGTTGCCCTTTAAGTCGGGTTTTTTCAGTCTTGCCGAGGAGGCTATCAACGGGCGCGAACTGACCGTGCAGCCGGCAGCGCTGACTTATACCCATATCCGCAAACTCCCTATCGACAGCACACAATGGCCCGCCATTGCCTGGTACGGCGATATGGAACTGACATCGCATGTATGGGAGTTGCTGAAACTCGGCCCCATTGAAGCGGAGCTGGTGTTCCTGCCGCCGGTAACCCTGTCGCAGCATACCAACCGTAAGAAGCTGGCCATGCATTGCCAGCAGCAGATAGGCGACACCATCCAGTCCATCCGCAGCCGTCGCCATCTCCCCATTGCTAAAAAAACCGGTTTCCACCCCAAATTCTTGCGGCTAAAGCAATAACCAGTTGTTATATATTTCTATTTGGAAGTGCAATTACCTAAACTGCTATCCAATATTAAGACCTCTTTAAGGGAATCAGACTATACTTAAACGATAATCTCCCCAAAGAGGTGTCCCATGGTATCAGCTATCGATAGTGCAGTGTCAGGACTTGCCGCTTCCAGCCGAAAGATACAGGTCAGCGCGAATAACATCGCCAACCAGTTCAGCACCAAGTCGGTGATCGACGGGCAGACCGTGGATACGCCCTATGTGCCGCAGCGCGTCGATCAGGTGTCGCTCAGCAATGGCGGCGTACAGGCGCAGGTGAGGGACGTGAATCCCGCAACTACGACCATACCCGATACGCAGAATGGCGGCTTGCAGGAAGTCCCGAATGTGGATCTTGCCAACGAGCTGATCCAGATGCAGGTGGCGTCCTATGATTTCAAAGCCAACCTGAAATCGATCAAGGTGCAGGATAATATCTTCAAGAGCGTGCTGGACATCATCAGTTGACGCGGCCTAGACGGCAGGCGTCGTATCTTTTATTTTTGAGACAGGTATCGCGCCGGGTGAGGTGGCCTCATCGTCCGTAAGTGATTCGAGTGGTGATTTTTTCAGAACATCGGCAAGGATTGTATTGAGCATTGTCCGCGATAGGCGGGTGTCACTGCCCAGAGTGTAGGCATACTGTCCGTCATCGTCCATGTAGCGCGGCTGGGATAGATTCGGGTCGGTAGCATCGGACTGCAGGCGCATTTTCAGGGTACCGGATTGTTCCCTGCTGGTGCGAAGGCGTTCGCGTAACCGGGCCACTTTTGATTCTACATCAACCGCCATGCGTTACCTTTTGAGTAATCCTTTGACCGGACTGTTTTTGTATCACAAATCTGCCCATAATGCAAATGCACCAGTTTGGAACAAATATTGGTAGGCTGGTAATATTTAGATAACCATATAAGTATACAATATAAATTATGCTCTTAAACCCGCTGGACACATACATGCCGCATTTTAATGAACATCGTTCCCACGAACGCCTCCAGCATTACTGGGAGACGCTCAAAGGCGACCGTTCATTTCCAAAGGAAAGTGAGATCGATCCCGATGACCTGCAGGATATCTGGCCCTCATGTTTTTTAATCAGCATTGACGATGTAACGCGCCGACTCGGCTATCGTTACAGCTATCTTGGCGAGGAACTCGTGGAAGCGTATGGCGACGACATTCGCAATCCCGATATTTCCATGAAGCTGCTCTCCACCGCCAGCTCCCCCATGGTCAAAAAATTCGACGAGGTCATCTCCCATAAGAAACCGGTGATTGACGAATCGGAGTTTATCAATTTAAAACATCTCAATATCAGGTACAGGACGTGCCTGTTACCACTCGGTTCACACACCGGCGAGGTATCCCACATTATCGGGTGCATGCGCTGGAGAATTTATTAGGACAGGTAGTCGTTGTACTTATGGAACATAAAATTATTGCAGGACATCTGTTTAAAGATCTGGCACTGCCACGCAAGGACTTGCCGGTGGTCGCCCAGAGCCGTTACCTCGTCTATAAGGATGCGAAGGAATTTATTATCGTAGACGCCGCCAATGCCAAAGAGGCGCTGGCAGCCAGTGGCCTGACAGATGTGTACCGCATCAAACGCGAGAACAGGCTGCTCAATAATATCCTCAGCTTTGCCCTGACCGGCCGGGACAGCGCCACCCCTAAAGAAGCGCCGAAAGTAGAGGCATCCGAACCAGTGGCACCACCGGAAACAGCGCCGCCCGCAGAGCCTGCCACTGCCGCCGAACCACCACCGCCGGTTGCGGAACCGCCCAAACCAGAAGACAGCGCGGCGCTTTCCAATGAAGAAGTCAGCAATCTGCTCAAGGGTTAAAGCAAAGCGCTTTAATCGTTCCATCCTCTCCCAAGCATCCTGTTCTTACGTCATTCACCACAAATTATTTATTCTTAAAGGGCCATGCCATCTGGCCGAGGAATGTCTCGGGAATATTTGATCCCGGCACACCGTATGTCTCCGGCAATTTTCCTTCCGGCATGTAGAACGTACCGAACATAATATCCAGTAAAGGGAAGGTAGGGGCGAAATTCTTGTTCTGTCCTTCGGCCGCCGTGGTGTGATGCCAGCGGTGAAACACGGGGCTTGCGAACAGATATTTAAACGGCCCGAACGTCCAGTTGAGATTGGCATGCACCATTGCCGAGTAGATCAGGTTGAAAGCGCCCATCAGCGTTACCGCTTCCGGCGAAAAACCGACAAACAGCATCAACGTATCGACCAGCGTAAACGACAGCCACACATTGACGGGATGGAAGCGATAGGTCGAATGCCACTCGACATGCTCGGAGGAATGATGAATGGCATGAAACCGCCACATGTCTTTCCCGTGAAAGAAGCGGTGCGTCCAGTAGAGCATGACATCCGAAACAATGAATACGATGGCCGCCTGCAGCCACAGCGGAAGCTGTGACAAGGGGCCGTAGCCGTGATTGATATAGTAGCGGATGTCCTCTACCGAATCGCCGTGAAAAAGTAGAATGATGCCGATCGACATATAGCCGGCGCGCACAAACCGCGTAAGGATCGGCAATATCAGAAAATAGGAAATATCGGTGATTGCCGTGCGGGGCCTGACGGTATAGTCAGGATTGCAGGGCGTAAATCGGGCCAGAATGCCGAACAGGAAAAAAAAGCCCCCAATCCAGACAAGCATTTCCAGCGACGAATTTATAATATCAAGAAACACTTCTATCATAAGAAGACCGTACGATAAAACCCTTTAGAAATGGTAAAACAGAACGCTAGTTTTGCGCGGGAAGCGTGCGTTTCCTGAGCTCCTCAAGCACATGCAATTTTTCGACATCGGACATGTATAGCCACATCGCCACTTCATTGAGCGTGCGTTTGCATCCCTTGCAATAGCCGCTGTCTTCATCCATCGCGCAGACGGAAATGCAGGGGGAGGGTACCGTCATGTCAGCCTCTGGAAATACATATCATTATGCATTGTCGCATAAATTGATAAATAATTCCATATATTACAATAGAATGTGGCGCATCAATTGAGTTATTCAGTTGAATAACTTATCCATTCTTCTGCTGCTGCTTGGGTTTACGCCCGCGCTTCTGTTTGGGGGCAAGGTAGCGGTCAAGGATACGGCGCTTCAGGCGGCGCAAGGTAATCTCGGACACACCGAAGGTGTAATAGCGCAATAATATATAGAGTTCCGCATCGGCCACTTCCTCAAAGAAGCGCCGCTGCCTGCGCGAACATAGCAACACACCGGTCTGTGCATTTTCTTCGCGGAGGTCCTGTTTTATTTCACGGATAAAAGCGAGGTCGGCAGAGGGGAAGGCAAAGGACAACAAATCTTCGTTATCATTTGAGGCAACGGGGAGGAAGATAAAGTTGAGGTAAAATCCTACTAATTGCATATAGGCACTCTACACCAAACCATATGTAGTTTCAAAAAGAAAATTAATGGCGGTGCAAAAAAAATCAAAAGTAGTTTTACCGGCACAAATCTCTGCTAAGAGAGAGAGAGAGAGAGTACACATTTTGGGATTATCACACGTTATGTTTGACTGGACTGCACTCACCAAAGACCCCAGCGATACCGAAGTCGGAAAGAAATTTCAGTTGTTCCTGAAATCGATCCTGGCGTTTTACACGGCGAAACGGAATGATTTCCTGCGCGACTATTTCCGCGGCACGCGCATGATGGATATCGGCGCCGGCGAACATACCGTATCGGTGTACAAAGAAGACCGCTGGGAACATGGCATCATTTCCAAAAGCGCGGCCTATGCGGTGGGCATCGAGATCAATCAGGAATTATGCGACCACTATAACCAGAAGGGATTTAACTTCCGCTGCGTGGATGCCACCTCCGATACCGATCTCGGCGAACGCTTCGACAAGGTATTCATCGGCGACGTGATCGAGCATGTCGATAATCCGGTGGCGCTGCTGCAATTTGCCAAACGCCATCTGGCGGGTGCCAGTGGCAGCATTCTTGTATCCACCCCGAACCCGTTCTGCTTTTCCTGGATTTCAGGGCGCGGACGTAAAGGCTACAAACCATTCTATATCGCTAACTTCGAACATGTTTCATGGGTCACGCCGACGAATGCTAATGAACTGGCCCGACGCGCAGGACTGAAACTTTCAAAGGTGTATTTCCCACGTTCATCCTTCCTGCCACCGAAGAAATTCTTCAAAACGCTGGTCGAAAAATGCTTCCATGCCTGCAACCTGCCGGAGCTGGCGCATAAAGAATATATCTACGAATTTACGCTCTAGCGGAAGAGGGCGTCCCACCAGCCGAGCGCCATACCGGTGCCTTGAGCGCCAGCATTGCCGAGCGTATTGGTGACATCATAGGCGACGCCTTTTGCCGTGGGGTCGCCGCCCTGGCCTTGCTTAGGAGCCTGCGGCGCATTCATATTCACGTTGGTATTGACGTTAGGGGCGCTAATGCCGCCGCCACTGAAACTCGGATCCGCATTGGGAGCACCCGGAGCGCCACCACCACCGCCACCGCCGGGCGAGGGAGTCACATATCGCCTGCCCGCCATATAATGACGCTTCTCCAGCGCGCAGGTTAATGCGTTTTCAGGCTTGAGGCTGCACCAGCCTGACTTACCGGAGCGCTTGCAGCCGACGCCTTTGAGCTGCGCCTTTTCGCCCTGCAATTCGTAGGTTTCGGTATATTCGCGGCAATTCGAACCCGATTTGCTGATAAACGGTTCGCCGATCAGGAAATTGCCGTTGCCGCTATAGGTTTTCCATTCATAGGTTTTGCCGGGCAGGGTGTTATCCATGGCGTAGGAAAATACCTGCTCATGGTAGGATTGCTCAGCGTCGCTCAGGCCCGCCAGCAGGAACGCATGCGCAGGCGGAGCGCTTATCAGCGCCCCCAACAGGGCAAATATGGTGATTGCTAGATTTTTTTGCATGGTTTATTCTACCAAAAATAGAATAATTCTTCAATATTGTCATGCATATACTTCACACTCTTTTTACCCGCCATTTAGGCGGGCTGGAACAGGCTTTCATTAATGATACCGAGGCGTTGGTTGCCCGCGGGCATAAAGTCACGGCTTTACTGCGCGCCGACGCTCCCTACGGCGAGGAAGTTGCCACCCACGCCGCAAGCGTGCAAACCGTAAGCCCCAACGGGTTCTACGACATCCTTGCCATCTGGAAAATCCGTACATTATTGAAGCAGATCAAGCCCGATGTCATTGTCGCGCATAACGGGCGGGCTATCGCATTGCTGGCCTATGCCGCCTGGGGGCTGCACATCCCTTTATGCGGCGTCAGCCACAGCTACAAAACCGCACGCGCGTTCCACTGCGATATGCTGGTCGTGCTGTCGGAACATATGCGCAACCATTTTATCTCCGTCGGCTACACCAAACCCATGAGCGTCATCCCCAACCTCATGCATCTGCCGCCCAGACCGGAGATTACCAAACCGGGCAATCCCATCGTCATCGGCGCCATAGGGCGTCTGTCGGAGGAAAAGGGCTTCGCCGATTTCCTGCACGCGCTTTATGAACTGAAACAGGCAGGCGTTCCTTTTATCGCCAGAATCGGCGGCGACGGTCCGGAAATGCAGCGGCTCAAACTGCTGGAAAGAAAATACGAACTTAACGCGCACATACAATGGGCGGGCTGGGTTACAGACAAAGCCTCATTTTACCGCGAGGTCGATGTCATCTGTTTACCCTCGCGCGAGGATAGCTTCCCGATGGTGGTGATTGAAACGCTGGCGTACGGCGTACCGATGGTGGCCACCGATGCGCCCGGCCCGGTCAGCATGCTGACCGACGGCGTCAATGGCTTACTGGTACCGCGCCGCGATACGAGCGCGATGGCCAAAGCGTTACAACGGCTGGCCACCGAACCGGAGCTGGCGGTCAAACTGGCCGAAGCGGGATGGGAGAAGGCGCAGGATTTTGCGTTTGATACGGTGGCAAAACGCTGGGATGAAACGCTGACGAATTTTATCGCGCCAGCCAGAAAACGCCAAACAGCGTAAGCACAATCAATACCGACCAGCCGAACCATAGCCACTGCTTCTGCTCTTCGCGGTGCGCGAGGTTAAAAGCTTCGATGCTGTCGGGATGCAGCTTCACGCCGGACGGATGGCCGAGCGTTTCCAGCGTCTGTTCAAAACGCTCAACCATGACCGGGAATTTCTTGGCGAGGTCATAGCCGTGGCGCGCGGCGTCTTTCATTTTACCGGCGAGGCCGAAATGCGAATTCGCCCATTCCTCGATCATCGGCCGCGCCAGCTCCCACATGTTCAGGTTGGGATTGAGCATGCGCCCGACGCCTTCCGTGACCATCATCGTTTTTTGCAGCAACAATAGTTGCGGCTGCGTTTCCATTTCAAATTCGGCCGCAATCTTGAACATCTGCCCGAGCAGGTTGGCGACCGAGATTTCATTCAGCGGCTTGCCGATAATCGGACGCGCCACCGCCATGCAGGCCTGCGTGAAGGCTTCGACGGACTTATCACGCGGCACATAACCGGCGGTAAAATGCACTTCCGCCACATGCCGGTAATCCTGCTCGGTAAAGCCGCGCAGGATTTCGGCAATATAGATACGCGAATTCCAGTCAAGACGCCCCATGATGCCGAAATCAACGGCGACAATATCGCCGCGGGGATCGACAAACAGATTGCCCGGATGCAGATCGGCATGGAAGAATCCGTCTTTGAATACCTGCGCAAACAGGCTGCTAGCCGCTTTGCGTAATACATCGTCCGGGTTGATGCCTGCATCCCTAATTGCCGCCACATCGTTGATCGGAATGCCGTCAATCCATTCGCTGGTGAGTACGCGGCGCGAGGTCAGGTTCCAGTGGATTTTCGGAACGCGGAAACCGGTGCCGTGCTGCTTTATATTATCCGCGAGTTCATCGGCAGCAGCCGCTTCAAAGCGCAGATCGAGTTCAAAGAATACCGACTCGCGGAACGTTTTGACCACCTCCAGCGGTTTCAGGCGGCGCGCAATCGCCATGCGCCGTTCCATAATTTCGGCGATCCAGAAAAACAAATCGAGGTCGCGCGCGAAGGCTTTTTCAATATCCGGGCGCAGAATCTTGACGGCCACAATCTCACCCGTTTTCGTCACGGCGCAATGCACCTGCGCAATGGACGCCGCTGCCACGGGCTTGTCCTCAAACTGGGTGAACAGCCACGCTATCGGCTGTTTTAATTCGCTTTCAATAATGGCGCGTGCCGATGCCGTGGAGAAGGGGGGTAAACGGTCGCGCAGGCCTTCCAGATCGTGCGCCAGCTCATCGCCGATTAAATCGGAGCGGGTGGACAATACCTGACCGAATTTGATGAAAGCCGGACCCAGGCGCCCCAGCGCGGCGGCCAGGCGCTCACCTTTACGTTTATTCTTTTGCTTGCGGACAAAGATTTTTGCAATGGCCGACGTAAACGTAGGAAACGGCAGATCGTCGAGAATGAACAGCGCGTCCTCGCGCGCCAGTATCAGCGCGATGGCAAAAAGGCGTTTGGTGTTGCGTAGCGTTCGCAGCATTACAGCCTGCGCGCCGAATGAATGGCGACCACGCCCTGCGTAAGATCGCGCCATTGCACATTGCCAAATCCGGCAGCGGTAATCATATCGGCAAAATCGCTCTGGTCGGGAAACTGGCGGATGCTTTCCACCAGATACTTATAGGGCTCACCGTTGCCGGTAACCCACTCCCCGATTTTCGGAATGGCGTTGAAGGAATAGGCGTCATAGCATTTCTGCATCCAGTCGGATTTCAGGTGGCTGCATTCGAGGCACATGAAACGCCCGCCCGGTTTGAGCACGCGATATGCTTCTTTAAGCGCCATATCGATATGGGTGACGTTGCGAATGCCGAATGCAATCGTATAGGCATCGTAGATACCGTCGGGCACGGGCAGGGATTCGGCGTTGCCGCACACCCAGTCGATGCCATGCAAGATGTTGCGGTCGATGGCGCGGTTGCGTCCTTCTTCCAGCATGTGCTGGTTGATGTCGCACACGGTGACATGGCACGGCGCACGCTTCAGCATACGAAACGCTATATCACCGGTACCGCCCGCCACATCGAGAATGCGCTGACCGGCGCGCGGGGCGAGCCAGCCGACCATGTCGTTTTTCCACAGGCGGTGCAGCCCGCCACTCATCAGATCGTTCATAATGTCGTAGCGCGAGGCGACATTATCGAACACGCCGCGCACGAGGGATGCTTTTTCATCCTCGTCGACGGTTTTGAATCCGAAATGGGTAGTGCCTGACATGCGTAATGACTCGTGTAAAAATTCTGTGGAAGAGGCGTCAAAATAGGCGTATTCAAAGCCGTATACAATCACTTTTACGGGGGGTTTGGTGCCTGAATTACCTGAAGTCGAAACCGTGCGCAGCGGGCTTGATACGGCGCTCAAAGGCGCCGTTATCCGCAAGGTGACGCTCAGGCGCAGGGACCTGCGCATTCCCTTCCCGAAAGGACTGGCGGAAACGCTGGAAGGGCGCAGGATTACAGGGGTCGGGCGGCGCGCCAAGTACCTGCTGTTTTCGCTGGACTCTGACGATATGGTCATCGCCCATCTGGGCATGAGCGGGCGTTTTTCCGTTGAGCCGAAAGCCCCCAAAGCCTTTGCCACCCACGATCACGTGGTGATGGAAATGAAGGATGGACGGGTGGCGATTTATAACGATGCGCGCCGTTTCGGCCTCATTACCACCGCCAAAGCGGCTAAAATCAATCGGCATCCTCTCTTCTGCAAGCTTGGGCCAGAGCCGCTTGGCAAGGATTTTACCCCGGCCTACCTGAAAGGGGAACTGGCCAGGCGGAGCAGCGCCATCAAGGTCGCGCTGATGGATCAGGCGCTGGTCGTGGGCGTAGGTAATATCTACGCCAGCGAGGCGCTTTTCCTCGCCGGGATAGACCCGCGGAAACCAGCCAAATCCGTGGCTTCCCAGGCTCCCATACTGGTTGAGACCATATGCCGGGTATTGAATGACGCCATCGCCTCCGGCGGGTCGAGTTTACGCGATTTTTTACATGTTTCGGGCGAGAGCGGCTATTTCCAACACCGGTTCAATACCTATGGACGCAAGGGTGAGAGCTGCTTTCAGTGCCATAAGCCCATCCATAGCCTGCGGCAGGCGGGGCGCTCCACGTTCTATTGTGCGCATTGCCAGAAATAATGACCTGTTTTAATTCAACAAGGTCGGCATTCCTAGACTCGCGGTTATGACCTGTGGATAACAATCGGCGGATGCCATTGTATCCACAGCGATTTCCCGTCATAAAAACCCCGGAAACCGGCTCTCATAGCCAGTTACAGGAATTTACATTTTTTATGTGGATTAGGCTTGACGGGAATCGAAAACGTCATTAGTGTCGGCCTCCCTATCACGAATAGGGCAGATAATATAAAGCTCAAGGCAACGGGATTTTTAACTATGGCTAACCATAAATCGTCAGAAAAGCGTATTCGCCAGACTGTCAAACGTACTGCAGTCAATCGTAAGCGTAATTCTATAATCAAGTCTTCCCTTAAAAAGGTTGAAGCCGCTATCGCATCCGGCAACAAAGTCGCTGCACAGCAGGCTCTCAAGGAAGCGCAACCCGAACTGATGAGTGGCGTCAGCAAAGGCATTGTGAAACTTGGTACGGCATCGCGCAAAATGAGTCGATTGTCGGCCCGTGTTAAAAAGCTCGCCGCCTAAGACACCTTAGCGAATTTAAAAAACACCTCCGCTTCAACTGCCCAGCATAGGGCAGAACGTTATCTCTTTACCCAATTTTCAACATAACAGGTATTGCTCATGGCATTATCACACCCCGTCATCCCTCAGGAACAGAATGCTCCGACCGAGCTGCTGTCCAGAGTGATTGCCCACAGGGCGGGGGAATTGCCCTATGCGGGCGACATTGCGCCGGAAGATGCCTACGCTTTCCTGAATGACCATTTTGCCGTCCTTGTCGATGTGCGTACCCTGCCGGAATGGCAGTTTACCGGTGCAGTCGACCTGACCGCGACCAAAGGAAAACTGGCGACCATTTCCTGGAAACACTATCCCGATTTTTCCCGCAACGCCAACTTCACCAATGAAGTCGCCGCCATTGCAGGGATCAGCAAACATACACCGATTTTATTTCTATGCCGTTCCGGTGGGCGTTCCGCGGACGCAGCAGTGGCCATGACAGCAGCCGGTTATCGCTATTGTTTTAATATCGAAGGCGGGTTCGAGGGGGAACCCGATGCGCACGGCCATCGCGGCAGCGCGCAGGGCTGGAAAGCAAAAAAACTACCGTGGAAACAGGGATAATCAGATATGTCATCAGCAACAGCCGAGTTCCGCACCATCGACGACGTATTAGCATCGGCATGGGAGCGTATCAGCGGCAAACTAAATACAAAATACGGCGACGCCGTATTCAGAAGCTGGCTCAAGCCCATCCGCTTCATCGGCAGTGACAATGGCAAGATTCTTCTCAGTGTGCCCACGCGCTTCATGCGCGAGTGGATCAATACGCATTACGCCGACGATATCCGCCAGCTCTGGCAGGATGAGCAATCCTCCGAAGGCTACAGCGTTGATATTGTCGTACCGCCGCAATCGGCGCTTGCCACTGCTGCGCCCAAGCCTGCCGAGATTCCCGCAGAAGCGGCTACGGCTACCAATGTAAACGCAGCCACCCACTGGCAGGCGCAGGAGTTCGCCGATAACGACCTGCAGATGGGCGCAACGCTCGATCCGCGCTATACGTTTGAAAATTTCGTCACCGGTAAGCCTAACGAACTCGCGCATGCCGCCGCACGCCGCGTCGCCGAAGCGTCGCAGGTAGTGTCCGGCTGCAACCCATTATTCCTGTATGGCGGCGTCGGCCTTGGTAAGACCCATTTGATGCATGCCATCGCCTGGCATATCCGCCGCACCAATCCCAATCGCCGCGTATTATATCTCTCCGCCGAAAAGTTCATGTACCAGTTCATCAAGGCGCTGCGCTGCAAGGAAGCCATGGCGTTCAAGGAACATTTCCGCTCGGTGGACGTGCTGATGATCGACGACGTGCAGTTCATCAGCGGCAAGGATTCGACGCAGGAAGAATTCTTCCACACCTTCAACGCGCTGGTCGACCAGAACAAGCAGCTCATTATTTCCGGCGACCGTTCGCCGTCCGACCTTGAAGGCATTGAAGAACGCGTGCGTTCGCGCCTCGGCTGGGGACTGGTAGCGGACATTCACGCCACGACCTATGAATTGCGCCTCGGCATTCTGCAATCCAAGATAGACCTGATGAAGGATATTATGATTCCGCAGAAGGTGGTTGAGTTCCTCGCCCATAAAATCACCTCCAACGTACGCGAACTTGAAGGTGCGCTGAACCGCGTCGTGGCGCACGCCACGCTGGTCGGTCGCCCGATTACGCTGGAAACCACGCAGGAAGTGCTGCACGATCTGCTGCGCGCCAATGATCGCCGCATCTCGATTGAAGATATCCAGAAGCAGGTCGCCAACCACTATAATATCAAAGTCTCCGACATGCATTCCGCCCGCCGCTCACGCGCCGTTGCGCGCCCGCGTCAGGTCGCCATGTATCTGTCCAAGAAGCTGACGTCCAAGAGCCTGCCGGAAATCGGCCGGAAATTTGGCGGCAAGGATCACACCACCGTCATGCACGCGGTTAAGCGCGTCGATGAGCTGATGGCTGCCGACAGTGAAATGGCAAAGGATGTCGAACTGCTGGAACGTATCGTCCAGAGCTGAGTCTTATAGTAACCGACATGAAAAAATCTGTGTTAGTGCTTCTTCTGCTTTCCGCTTGCTCATCCTCGCAGGAGCACCCTTTTGCCGCCGCCTGCTACAGCAGGGGCTTTGAAAAGGGCACGGACGAATTTATTGCCTGCATTAATGAAGAACACGCGCAGTTTGTCCGGATACAGTCCGAATACCGCTAACTTCCGGCTCTTACCGCTTCGCCAGCTTTTCCAGATAAAGATATACCACCGGGGTGATATAGAGCGTCAGCAACTGCGAGGTCAGCAACCCACCGACCACCGCAATACCCAGCGGCTGGCGCAGTTCACCACCGGCACCGAAGCCGATGGCAATCGGAAGCGTGCCGAAGATGGCTGCCATTGTGGTCATCATGATGGGACGGAAACGTAGTATCGCCGCCTGAAAGATGGCGTCTTCGGCAGTGGCGCCCTGATGGCGCGCATCAATCGCGAAATCGACCATCATGATGGCGTTTTTCTTCACAATGCCGATCAGCAGTACAATACCGATGATCGAAATCACGTTTAAATCCATGCCGAACAGCAGCAGCGTCACCACCGCACCCAGCCCAGCCGAGGGCAGGCCGGAAAGAATCGTGATCGGATGGATAAAGCTCTCATACAGCATCCCCAGAATGATATAGATGACGAGGACGGAAAACAGCAGCAACATGCCCTGACCGGCAGCCGAAGATTGAAACGCCTGCGCCGCACCCTGGAAACTGGTGACGATACTGGCGGGGATGGCGAGGCTCTTTTCGGCGGCGTGTATCCGGTCCACCGCATGGCTGAGCGAGGTTCCCGGCGACAGGTTGAACGACAGGGTAACCGAAGGCAATTGCCCCTGATGGCTGATCGAAAGCGGCCCGATGCCTTGCCTGACGGTCGCAATGGTATCCAGCGGCACCAGCGTGCCGTCTTTCCCTCGCACATAGAGATTCTTGATGTCTTCCGGCGATTGCTGGGCTTCCGGCAATACTTCCAGAATCACCTGATAATCATTCGACGGCGTATAAAGTGTCGCCACCTGTGCCGTGCCGAAGGCGGAGTAGAGGAGTTCGCGCACATCTTCATAGGTCACGCCCATGCTGGCGGCCTTGGCCTGATCCAGCATGACGCGCAGTTCAAGGCTTTTGAGTTGCAGGTCGGTCGTTACATCGAGGAATCCCGGTTCCTTGCTGATGGTTTTTTCCAGCTCACCCGCCCAGTGATAGAGCGTATCGAGATCGCTGCCCTGAAGCGTGTACTGGTACAGGCTTTTGGATAATCTGCCCCCCAGCTGGATATTCTGCACCGGCTGCATGAACGCATTGAAACCCTGAACTTCCTTGAGCTTCTCGCGCAATCTGGCGATAATTACCTGCGCGGACGGACGCTCGGAGCGCGGCTTGAGGCCGAAGAAAATACGCCCGGTATTCAGCGCGCCCCGGCCGCCACCAATGGCGTAGAATACGTTTTGCGTGGCCGGATCGGCGGCAATGATCTCCGCCGCCCGCTTTTGCTTGGCCTTCATCGCCTCAAAGGAAATATCCTGTGACGCCTCCGTGGACGTAAAGATAAACCCGGTATCTTCCAGGGGGAAAAACCCCTTGGGCGTAAGAGAGAATACGATGATGGTCAGCACAAGGCTCGCAATCGTCATCATCAGCATGGCGAAGCGGTGACGCAGCGCTACCAGCAGCGTGCGTTCATATCCCCCGCGTATGCGATCAAAAAGATGTTCCAGCTTGCGCGACCATTCCGGCACCGCTTCATCATGCTTCATTGGTTTCAGCCAGCGGCTGCACAGCATGGGCGTCAGTGTCAGCGAGACGAATCCGGAAACCAGCACCGCCATGCTGATGGTAACGGCAAATTCGTTGAAAAGGCGGCCGACAATACCGCCCATGAACAGCACCGGGATAAACACCGCCACCAGCGACAATGTCATGGAAATGATGGTAAACCCAACCTCGCGCGAGCCTTTGATGGACGCTTCGTAGGGATCCATGCCCTGCTCGATATAGCGGACAATGTTTTCCAGCATGACAATGGCGTCATCGACCACGAAGCCGACGCATAGCGTAATCGCCAGAAGCGATACGTTATTGATGGAAAAGCCCATCATATACATGCCGCCATAGGTGGCGATAATGGACAAAGGCACGGCCAGCGCCGGAATCAGCGTGGCGGTAAATTTACGCAGGAACAGGAAAATCACCAGCACGACCAGCACAATCGTCAGCTTCAGGGTGAATTGAACGTCATTCACCGAGTTTTTAATCGAGACCGAGCGGTCGAACATCGGGGTTAGCTCTATGGCGGCAGGCAGTTGCGAGCGGAACACCGGCAGCAGTTCGCGCACGCGTGTCACTACGTCGATGGTGTTGGCATCGGGCTGACGCTGAATGGCAATTACCACCGAGCTCTTGCCGTTGATATTCCCGACGGTGCGTAAATCCGCTACGGAATCCGTTACTCTGGCAATGTCCTCCAGCCGCACGGGCGCGCCGTTACGCCATGTCGTGACCAGCGGGCGGAAAGCGTCGGCATTCTCGGGCTGGCCTTCGACCTTGATGTTATAAAGCTGCTTGCTGCCGCTGATCACGCCGATGGGCGAGTGCGACGCCGCGCCGGAAATCGCATCCCGCAATTCCGGAAAACTGATGTCGTGCGCGGCAAGTGCGCGCGGGTCGGCCTGAATGCGCACCGCATATTTTTGCTGGCCGTAAATCTGCACCTGCGCTACGCCGCGCAGCGTCGATATGCGCTGCGCCATTAGGGTGTCGGCATATTCATCGACTTTGGATATGGGCATCGTATCCGAGGATACGGCAATAAACAGAATCGGCTGGTCGGCGGGATTTACTTTCTGGAAGGAGGGCGGCGTTGTCATTTCCGGCGGCAACTTGCGCTGTGCGGTGGAAATGGCTGTCTGCACGTCGAGCGCCGCGCCGTCAATGTCGCGGTTTAAATCGAATTGCAGGGTAATCTGGGTGTTGCCGAGAAAACTGGTCGAGGTCATCGCATTGATGCCGGCGATGGTCGAAAATTGCCGCTCCAGCGGAGTGGCGACCGAAGACGCCATCGTTTCCGGGCTGGCTCCGGGCAGATTGGCACTGACCGAGATGGTAGGGAAATCAACGCGGGGAAGGGCGCTCACCGCCAGTTGGCGATACCCGGCAATACCGGCAACGACAATCGCCAGCATCAGCAGTGTCGTAAAAACGGGACGGCGGATGCAGAATTCCGACAGGTTCATGGAACCGGGCTCTCACTGACTGGCTGGGTCTCCGCAGGAGCGGCGCTGATGGCAATACTCGCACCGTCAGTAACATGCAACAGGCCGTCGACAATCACCTGATCGTTCTCGGTGAGACCCTTGGTGATAACGGCAATGTCGCCGTTATTCAGAGAAACGTCCACCGGCCTGCGTATCGCTTTTTTAGTGTCCATATCGGCAAGGAATATAAAATGCTGCGCATCATCACCCTGAATGGCGACCGCCGGAACGGCGAGGGCGTTCTTCTCAAGGCCGAGATCCAGCGTAATATTGACGAACATGCCCGGCCACAGCTTTTCTTCCTTATTATCGAACACGGCGCGCACCGCGAATGTGCCGTTGCTGACATCGATAGCATTATCGACATATTCCAGCCTGCCGATTTCGATGCTGGTGGATTCTTTGTTCTTCGCTTTCACCTCGACATTCCCCTGCGACAGCGCCGTCTTGACCTGATCGTAATAGCGTTGCGGGATAGCGAACTGCACGCGAATGGGGGTAATCTGGTTGATGGTGACCAGTGGCTGCGCATCATTGGCTTTTACCGTATTGCCGCGCGTGACATTGATCGTTCCGGTGCGGCCACTGATGGGCGCGGTGATGGTAGTGTAGCTTAACTGCACGCTGGCATTATCGAGATTGGCCTGCGCCGCGTTGACCTGCGCGGCCTGCGCTTCGTAGGCTGCCTTGGTTTCATCCACCTGCGCCTGCGCGACGACATTCGTTTTAATCAGGTTCTGCGAACGCCGATATTGCAATTCGGCATTCACCAACTGCGCCTTCTCCTTACTCAACGCGGCGGCAAATTGCTGTATCTGCGCTTTGATGGCGCGATCGTCGAGGTCGAACAAAGCCTGACCTTCCTTGACATTATCGCCATCGCGGAAATGCACATTCATGACCTGCGAGTCGAGACGCGATTTGACCGACACCGTTTCATACGCCACCACCGTGCCTACCAGCGGCACCTGAATGGGAACGTCTTTTCGGACCACCGGTGCAACCGTCACATTCACGCTGTTGGCCACAGGCGCAATAGTGCCTGATTTTCCAAAAGCAAACCACAGTATGGCAGCGATCACAGCGGCTATTGCCAGCACTGACCACTTGTTTTTAGGGAGTTTTTTGTACATAGCGCTGTTTGTATTCTTTCTGGAACCAAGGCAGGGTTCGTGGCTCTCCTTTACTATAAAAGCCAATAAATGTATACTATACTCAACAAGGTAACTATTAGCAGGTCGAGATGAAACGGGTTTTAATCACTTCCAGCCTTCTCCTATTAGTATGTGGGTGCCGCCCATTATATCTCAATACTATTGATCCCCCGGGCCCGCCGGAATACCAGCTCGGCTGGGAAGACGGTTGCGATACCGGTCAAAGCGCCGAAGGCGAGTGGTATTATAAAGTCATGTTCGGCTTCAAAAAACGCCCTGAAATGGCCGCTAACGAACAATATAAGCAAGGCTGGAACGAAGGCTTCACCTTCTGCCGCTTCTCGCTTGCCTCGTCCAAAGTGCCAGGCAGATGGGAAGATGTTGGCCTCGGCGACGGCTTCTAACCAGGCAAATCCCTACCGAAACCCCGAACTGCGCGCAGGCGACTCATATCTGTTGCATAGGCACGGGTAAGTGGTTATAAGAATGCCCTCCAGACATACCAGCATCGGAGTGTAGCTCAGCCTGGTAGAGCACTACGTTCGGGACGTAGGGGCCGGAGGTTCGAATCCTCTCACTCCGACCATCCTACGCCTTCGGCTTCGGATGGCGACGCCATTTGAAGGCGATCTTAGGCGTTGGATGCGCTACGAAGCCGGAGCGAAGAGTAGGCGAAGGAGGGCTGTTTCTTCACGTTTTTAGTGTTTATGCGGCAAGCTTTTGGAGAAAGAGCTTCACTTGCTCATATTCCGTGCGGATGCTCTGTACCAGGGCGGTTTTGGCTTCGGCACCGGCTTGATACTCATCCTGCGCTTTTTTACCCAGTTCACCCAGATGACCGGCACCCAGATTAAGGGCTACACCCTTTAACGCATGCGCCTGCTTGCGCCATGTCTCGGCGGCGGGCGCTTCTACACTGGCTTCCAGCTCGGCGATGCCTGTTTCAAAGGAAGAATAAAATTCCTCGAATAAAGCCACCTCCATCTCTCTGTCGCCGTCTGTCATGCTGCGGAGATTGGCTAAATCGACAGGTACATTCATGAAATTCTCCTTAGGGTTTTACTTTTCGTTCGCGCATATATTTATCTATGCAATCGACGATTTTCTGTTTGCTGAAGGGCTTGGTCACAAATCCCTGCACCTTATTTTCTACGGCTCGTTTTATGTCATTCTCATAATGATTAGCCGTTACCATAACGATAAAGCTTTCAGGATCGTGCCGTTTAATGAAAGCCGCCAGATCATGACCATTCATATCCGGTAATTCGATATCCAGAAGCACAATGCATGGAACATGCTCTGCGTATAACGCCACTGCCTGCGCTGCATTAACCGCAGAATAGCATTCATAGGTTGCCCTTAACGAGCCTTCCAGCAATTTACGGGAAAATTCCTGATCTTCCACGATAAGCAGCGTCGGCACCATAAGCGCGCGGCGTTCTGCGCTGGAGTTTTTTATGTATTGAAGTTGCTCTGCAGTGAATAGCGGATTCAATGCAGGCTTAGCCTGCTCTTTTTTCAATTTAGGATCGTCCGGCGAGGACTTTGGTTCACTGGAAGCCATTACTGCACCATATCCGTTTGATTAATATTAATATTGGTCAATATAGTGACAATGTAATTGTGCTAACCATAGTAAATTACAACTATTAAAATATATATTAGCAAGGTTGTATATAGGATTCTAAAAGAGGTGATTTCAAAAACACGAAAGCGCATGTTTATGTCTGAAGGCATTCCGAGGCGCCCAATAAATTATGGTAGCCATGCCATAGGGGGTGAATATTGCCCCAACCTTTTGACCCTCTAAATATTACTATTTTATAAAATGTTAACCATTTTCTGCATTTTTAATGCAAACTAGACCGCAAAGTACAAAGTAAAAATAATAATGTATTAATAATAATATGTTATAATTTTATGATATTGCGTTTCTCTGTTTTTACCCTCCCGCTAACCCTCAAATAATTAACCATTAAATGCCATAATCGTTAATACAGTTGATAAACACACTATTTTCAAAAGCATAATTGTCATCAAACCGCAACAATTGGGCAACAAAACGGTAATAATCTCCGAGTAGAATGAGAAGATAGTAAAAGTACATTTCGTTATTGTGAGGCTATATGGGTAATACACCTTGGTACAGACTTGATAAGCACGCTGTTAATTTAGCAGATGGCGTGAATAACGAGCTGGTAAAGGTTCGCGATGCTGTATTACCCGAAGATAGTAGCCTCAGAAAGGCGCTTGTAGCCGCTCCCAAGCCATCCGAAGCCGTTGCAGTAGTCGTAAACTGGTCACAGAAACGTATAGAAGCCGCGATTGCCGTATTTGATAGTTCCTATGTTCCGAGCGAATACCGTGAAACCGTCGGTGAAACGACGTTACGCGCCCAGGAAAACTATGACAGAATAAACGGTGCAGGCGCCTTCGACAGATTGCCCAAAAAAGACAAGCAGAAAACCGTCCTCGGTCAGGTTAAAACCGATGGTAAAGAATATGATGCCGCTTTCAAAGACCTGGTAGAAGTCGCAAAAGTCGGCGAAGAAATGCGCGAATATGGCGAAGTGGTGTATGCGGTATTTGATAATGAATATGTAATGAGCAAGAATCGCGAAAACACCCAGCAGACCAAAGACCGCGCCAAAGAAAATTATAAGTGGGATAATCAGGATGATCCGAGTAAGCCCGCCTTTGAGTCGCTTTCCCGTGAAGAACAGAATAAAATTGTCATGGGTCAGGTAAAAGCTGACGGCGCAGCCTATCTGGAAAAATTCAAGAACGTTGAAAAGACGATGGTGACCGGCGCGAAGATGGTCGCCAATTATGTGGCTCCCGGCGTCGGCG
>Ga0163144_10002038_pt1 | contig 47171 bp, 41 predicted proteins | sample OliLak19BULKMAT1_FD_123175 | JGI IMG/M metagenome (GOLD analysis project Ga0163144, IMG submission 123175) | Freshwater microbial mat bacterial communities from Lake Vanda, McMurdo Dry Valleys, Antarctica - Oligotrophic Lake LV.19.BULKMAT1 | ecosystem: Environmental > Aquatic > Freshwater >... | reverse complement strand
TGTTTCGTCAACGGGCTGCCGCTGGTCTTCGTCGAACTCAAGGCAGTCTATCGCAACATCCGCGCCGGCTTCGACGACAACCTCACCGACTATCTCGACGAGCACTCCATCGCGCATTCTTTCCACCACAATGCCTTCCTGGTGGTGAGCAACGGCGATCGCGCGCGCTACGGCTCGATCACCAGCAAATGGGAGCATTTCGCGGATTGGAAACGCAGCGACGAGCGCGCGGCCGGGAAACTCGACACCGAGACGCTGCTCGACGGCATGCTGGCGAAAGATCGGTTGCTCGATCTGGTCGAGAATTTCGTGCTGTTCGACGACAGCCGCGCCGGCGGCATGCGCAAGATCGTCGCGCGCAACCATCAGGTGCTCGGCGTCAACCAGGCGGTCGCCTCGGTCCAGCATCAGGAAGAGCTGAAGCGGCAGTTTCCAGTGGAGCGCCGGCTCGTGCATCGGCCTTATCCGATCGCGGCCGAGGCGAAGGCCGGCTATCTCGCCGCGCCCGGCGCCATGGATTCGCTGTCGCTGGTCGAGCGCGCGCATCCCGAACTCGGCCGGCTCGGCGTGTTCTGGCACACGCAAGGCAACGGCAAGTCGTACTCGATGGCGTTCTTCGCCGAGAAAATTCGCCGTGTCGTGCCGGGCAATTTCACCTTCGTGGTGATGACGGATCGCGAGGATCTCGACGATCAGATCTTCCGCACCTTCGTCGGCTGCGGCGTGACCGGCGAGAAGACCGCGCGGGCGAGTTCCGGCGAGGCGCTGCAAACGCTGCTCGGCGAGAATCATCGCCACGTCTTCACGCTCATCCACAAGTTCAACCAGCACGTCACCGCGCCGTATAGCGAGCGCGACGACATCATCGTCATCTCGGACGAGGCGCACCGCACCCAGGCCGGCAGATTCGCGCGCAACATGCGCCTGGCATTGCCCAACGCCGCCTTCATCGGCTTCACCGGCACGCCGCTGTTCAAGCACGACCATCTGACTCGCCGGATCTTCGGCGGTTACGTCTCGCGCTACGACTTCAAGCGTTCCACGGAGGACAACTCCACCGTCAAGCTGGTCTACGAGAATCGCGGCGAAAAGCTCGGCATCGAACGGCTCGATCTCAATGACCGCATCGCCGCGGCCGTCGAGGCGGCGGATCTCGATCCCGACCAGGGGGCGTTGCTCGAGAAGCTGCTCGGCAAGGATTACGAAATCATCACGGCAGACGATCGGCTCGACAAACTGGCCGATGATTTCGTCGAACATTGCGCGACGCGATGGGAGACCGGCAAGTCGCTGCTGATCTGCATCGACAAGGTCACCTGCGCGCGCATGCTGCAGCGTATCGAGCCGCGCTGGCAGGCGAAGCTCGCGGCGATGCGAGCCCGGCTGGCGCGGCACGAGATCGAGCTGGCCGGGATCGCCGATCTCGATGCGCGCACGACCGCGGCGGCGAAGATCGAGGCGCTGCGTGACCAGGCGCAGTGGATGGCGAGCACGATCGTCGAGATCGTGATCAGCGAGGCGCAGAACGAAATTCGCGACTTCGCGCGCTGGGGCTTCGACATCATCCCGCACCGACAGCGGATGAAGACCGGCTTCGAGACCACGGATGGCAAGCGGGTCGCTATCGAAGACGCCTTCAAGGATCCGCGGCATCCCTTCCGGATCGCGATCGTCTGCGCGATGTGGTTGACCGGCTTCGACGTCGAATGCCTGGCGACGCTCTACATCGACAAGCCGATGAAGGCGCACACGCTGATGCAGGCGATCGCCCGCGCCAACCGCGTCCATCCCGGCAAGGAATGCGGCGTGATCGTCGACTACAACGGCATGCTCAAGAGCCTGCGCGCGGCGCTGGCGCAATACGCGGTCGGCGACGACGAGACCGGCGAGGACGAGATCGTCGCGCCGATCGAGATGCTGGTCACCGCGCTGGCCGAGGCGCTCGACGCGGCCGAAACGCAGCTGCGCGGGCTCGGCATGGATCCCGGCGGCCTGACCGGGGCTCAGGGATTCACCCGCATCCAGGCGCTGCGCGACGCCGTCGACGCGCTCTATGGATCGGATGAGGCCAAGCGCCGCTTCGAGATCATCGCCCGCCAGGTCTTCCTGCGCTTCAAGGCGCTGCTCATGGAGCCGAGTGCGCGCGCCTTCGCCGAGCGCCACGACAACATCGAGGCGATCTACAAGAAGCTGAGCGAGCGGCGGGACACCGCCGACGTCACCGACCTGCTCAAGCAGCTTCACCGCATCGTCAACGAGGCGATCCGCGCGCAAACGCCCGACGACGATCATGCCGAAGGGCTGATGGTCGATCTCAGCCGAATCGATTTCGCCAAGCTGCGCGAGGAATTCGCGACCAGGGTGAAGCGCAAGCCGACGGCGATCCGCGACCTGCGCGAGCTGATCGAGGCCAAGCTGCAGCAGATGCTCGCACGCAACCCGCTGCGCATGGATTTCCAGCGCAAGTACCAGGAGATCGTCGCCGACTACAATCGCGAGAAGGATCGCGTGACGGTGGAGGCGACCTTCGCGGCCCTGGTCGATCTTGCCCGCAGCCTGGACGAGGAGCAGCGACGTGCGGCCGTCGAAGGCCTCAGCGAAGAAGAGCTGGCGGTGTTCGATCTCCTCTTTCGGGACAGCCTGAACAAGGCCGAGCGCGAGCGGCTCAAGCAGGCGAGCCGATCGCTGCTCGGGTCATTGCAGGCTCTGCTGGCCACGATGCCGGCCTGGACCCGCAATGCGGCGACTCAGGCCGACGTCAAAGTCACGATCCTCGATACGCTGTGGCGGACCCTGCCGCAGCCGCGCTTTACCGAAAGCGAGATCGGAACCCTATCGGATCGGATCTACGATCACGTCTGGCAGCAAGGCGCCCAGGCGGCGGGCGCCACTGCCGGCATGATGTCCCTACACGTCGCGTGATTGTTCATGTGAGGGTCACGGGCTAGCTTGCACCTTCACCGGCGCGACGACGCCAAGCCGGATCTCCAACGAACGCGACGAGGAAAACCCATGGCGACGGCCGCCCCTGCCCTCGATCTCTCCGTCACGCTCGACGACAAATACGCGCGCAACGAAGGCCGCGTCTTCATCACGGGCACGCAGGCGCTGGTGCGGCTGCCGATGATGCAGCGCCAACGCGATCTCGCCGCGGGGCTGAACACGGCCGGTTTCGTGACCGGCTATCGCGGCTCGCCGCTTGGCGGACTCGACCAGGCGATGTGGCGCGCCAAGACTTTCATGAAGGCGAACCACGTCCATTTCCAGCCCGGCGTGAACGAGGACCTCGCCGCCACGTCGGTCTGGGGCACGCAGCAGCTCAAGCTGTTCGAGGGCGCGAAATACGACGGCGTCTATTCGATGTGGTACGGCAAGGGTCCGGGCGTCGATCGCTGCGGCGACGTGTTCAAGCACGGCAACATGGCCGGCACCGCGCCGCATGGCGGCGTGCTGCTGCTCGCCGGCGACGATCACGCGGCGAAATCATCGACCGTGCCGCATCAATCCGAGCACGCGTTCATGGCGGCGATGATCCCCATTCTGAATCCGTCTGGCGTACAGGAATTCCTGGATCTCGGCCTCTATGGCTGGGCGATGAGCCGCTTCTCCGGATGCTGGGTGGCGTTCAAATGCGTCGCCGAGACGGCCGAGTCCTCGGCCTCCGTCTATGTCGATCCGCATCGCATTCAATTCGCCCGGCCCAATGATTTCGAGATGCCGCCAGGCGGCCTCAGCATCCGCTGGCCGGATCATTGGACGGATCAGGAATTCCGGCTGCAGCGCTACAAGATCTACGCCGCGCTGGCCTTCGCACGCGCCAACAAGCTCGACCGCGTCGTGATCGATTCGCCCAATCCGCGCTTCGGCATCGTCACGACAGGCAAATCCTATCTCGATGTGCGCCAGGCGCTGGAGGATCTCGGCATCGACGACGCGCTGGCGCGCAAGATCGGGCTGCGGCTCTACAAGGTCGCGATGCCCTGGCCGCTGGAGCGCGACGGCGCCCGGCATTTCGCCGAAGGTCTCGAGGAAGTCCTCGTCGTCGAGGAGAAGCGCGCGATCATCGAGAACCAGCTCAAGGAGCAGCTCTACAACTGGCGCGCCGATGTGCGCCCGCGCGTCGTCGGCAAATTCGACGAAGAGCGCAACTGGATCCTGCCTTCGGCCGACGAACTCACGCCGGCGCAGATCGCCAAGGTGATCGCCAAGCGGCTCGCGCGTTTCTACACATCGGACGCGATCCAGGAGCGCGTGGCGCTGATCGAGCGCAAGGAGCAGCAGCGCGAAGGCGCGAGCGCGAGTTTCAAGCGCACGCCGTATTTCTGCTCGGGCTGCCCCCACAACACCTCGACCAAAGTGCCCGAGGGCAGCCGCGCCACCGCCGGCATCGGCTGCCACTTCATGACGGTGTGGATGGATCGCAGCACCTCGACCTTCACGCATATGGGCGGCGAGGGCTGCACCTGGATCGGCCAGGCGCCGTTCACCGAGACCAAGCACATCTTCGCGAATATCGGCGACGGCACGTATTACCATTCCGGCCTGCTCGCCATCCGCGCCGCGGTCGCCTCGCGCGTCAACATCACCTACAAGATCCTGTACAACGACGCGGTCGCGATGACCGGCGGTCAGCCCGTCGACGGACCGCTCTCGGTGCCGATGATCGCGGCGCAGGTGCTGGCAGAGGGCGTCAACAAGGTCGTCGTGACGACGGACGAGCCGGACAAATATCCCGCCGATGCCGGCTTCCCGGCCGGCGTCGAGATCTTCCATCGCAGCGAACTGGACCGGCTGCAGAAGGAACTGCGCGAACTTCCAGGCACGACGGTGCTGATCCACGATCAGACCTGCGCGGCGGAGAAGCGCCGGCGACGCAAGCGCGGCACATTCCCCGATCCCGACAAGCGCGTATTCATCAACGAGCGCGTCTGCGAGGGCTGCGGCGATTGCGGCGTCGCATCGAACTGCCTGTCGCTGACGGCGCTCGAGACCGAGTTCGGGCGCAAGCGCACGATCGATCAATCCTCCTGCAACAAGGATTTTTCCTGCATCAACGGCTTCTGCCCGTCCTTCGTGACCGTGCATGGCGCCAAGCTGCGCAAGCTCGAGGCGACGAAGACCGCGAACGATCCCTTCGCGCAATTGCCCGAACCGGCGCGCCTGCCGAGCCTCACCCGGCCCTACAACATCCTGGTCACCGGCGTCGGCGGCACCGGCGTTGTGACGATCGGCGCGCTGCTCGGCATGGCCGCGCATATCGAAGGCAAGGGCGTCAGCGTGCTGGATCAGACCGGCCTGGCGCAGAAGGGCGGCGCCGTGCACAGCCATGTGCGGCTCGCCGCGCGGCCGGAGGACATCAATGCCGTGCGCATCGCCTCGGGCGAAGGCGATCTGCTGCTGGGCTGCGATCTCGTCGTGTCGGCGAGCGCCGAGGCGATCGATCGCGTCCAGGCGGGCCGCACGCGGGCGATCGTCAACGCGCATGAATCGTCGATCGGCGAGTTCACGCGCAATCCCGATCTGCAATTCCCCGCGGCCGAGCTCGAGCGTCTGATCGCGCACGCGATCGGCGCGGAGGCGCTGGAGGTCTTCGCGGCGCAGCGCCTGGCGACGGCGCTGATGGGCGATTCGATCGCCACCAATCCGTTCATGCTCGGCTATGCCTGGCAGAAGGGAACGATCCCGCTGTCGCGCCAGGCGATCGAGCGCGCGATCGAACTCAATGCCGTGGCCGTCGAGTCGAGCAAGCGCGCGTTCAATTTCGGTCGCCTCGCCGCGCATGACATGCCCGCGGTCGAGCGGCTCGTGCGCCCGCGGAGCGAGAGCCGCAAGCTCACCGCGACGCTGGCCGAGACGGTTGCGCGCAACACGGCCGAGCTCACGGCCTATCAGAACGCCGCCTATGCGACGCGCTACGCCGATTTCGTTCGCCGTGTCGAGGCCGCGGAGACCACGCGCATGCCGGGGCATAGCGAACTCACCGCCGCCGTCGCGCGCTACGCCTACAAGCTGATGGCCTACAAGGACGAGTACGAGGTCGCGCGGCTCTATGGCGCACCCGCCTTCCGCCAGGCGCTATCCGATCAGTTCGAGGATTGGCGCGAACTCGAATTCCATCTCGCCCCGCCTTTGGTCGCCGAGCGCGATCAGCACACGGGCAAGCTCATGAAGCGGAGTTTCGGCCCGTGGATGTTGACCGCGTTCAGCTGGCTCGCCCGGCTGCGCTTCCTGCGCGGCACGCGTCTCGATGTCTTCGGCTACGCACCCGAACGGCGCATCGAGCGGCAGCTGATCGTCGATTACTTCGCGCTGGTCGGGGAGCTCTGCGCGCGCCTGTCGCCTGCCAACCATGCGGTCGCCGTGGAGCTCGCGCAGATCCCGGAAATGATCCGCGGTTATGGTCATGTGAAGGACGCGCATCTCGAGAAGGCCAAGAGTCGCGAGGCGGCGCTGCTCGAGCGCTTCCATGCCCCCGCCCCCGCGCCGCTGGCGACAGCGGCGGAATGATCGTCACAGGAGCCGCTCGATGTGGAACGCCAAGGAAAAGACGCCGCCGGAGGTTTTCGCCGTCACCCATGACGATGCGACCTGGCGCCAGAGATTGACGCCGGCGCAGCACCGCGTGCTGCGCGAACACGGCACCGAGCGCGCCGGCACGAGCCCGCTCAACGCCGAGAAGCGCGCGGGCCAGTTCGTCTGTGCCGGGTGCGATCAACCGCTGTTCGGCGCGGCCGCGAAGTTCGAGAGCGGCACGGGTTGGCCGAGTTTCTGGCAAGCGCTCGACGGCGCGGCGGCGCTCTCCATCGATCGCGGATTCCTGATGGTGCGGACCGAGGCGCATTGCAGCCGCTGCGGCGGGCATCTCGGCCATGTCTTCGATGACGGTCCGGCGCCGACCGGCAAGCGCTGGTGCATGAACGGCGTCGCGATGAGATTCGTGCCCGACGCCCCGTGACGTCGGCGTCAGTGCATCGATGGCTTCTTGAGAAAATCCGCGCGGTCGGCGGAGCGCAGGACGGCGCGCATCACCGCGCCGCGCCGCGATAGGGTCAGCGGAATCTCAGTGCCCGCGGGGCCGAGCCGCCAGACCTGCCGGAAGAGATCGGCGAGGCTGGTGACCTTCGTGCCCGCGACTTCGAGGATCGCGTCGCCTTCGCGCAGACCCGCGCGGTCGGCCGGGCCGCGCTTGGCCATCCCGGCTACGACCAACTCGTCCTGGGTCTCGCCTGCATAAAGACCGAGCCACGGCCGAGCCACGGTGCGCGCCCGCCCGAGCGTCAGCAGATCCTCGAGGATCGGCGCGAGCAGATCGATCGGCACGATCATGTTGCCCTGCACCGCCTTGCCGCCTGTGCGCTCCTCGACCAGCAGCGAGCCGATGCCGAGCAGGCGCCCCCCCATGTCGACCACCGCCGCGCCGCCCCATTGCGGATGGGCCGGCGCCGTGAACAGCGCCTCGTCGAGCAGGTATTCCCAATACCCGGCGAATTCGCGCCGGCCGATGATCTTCGCAGCCAGGCTGTGCGGCAGGCCGCCCTGCCCGATGACGATGACGTCGTCGCCGATCTTGGCCGTCGCGATCGAGCCGCGCGCCAACATGGGAACATCGAGCCGGCCGAGCGCTTGCACCAGACCGAACCCGGTCTCCTGGTCGTAGCCCAGCACATGGCCCGGCACGAGCTTGCCGGAATTGGTGGTCAGCCAGATCGTCTGCGCCTCGGTGACCAGGTACCCGATCGTCAGGACCAATCCATCCTTGCCGATGACGACGCCGTTGCCGGCACGCTCGGTCCCCAGCACGGATGCGGTGAATGCGTCGGCGGGGATCTCCGTGCGCACGCCCACCACGGCATCGAGCGCCGCCGCCAGGTCGAAGCGTTGGCCTGTGACGCGCGGTTGCAGCTCCGCCGGAAAGCTCCAGCCGTTCTCGTCACTCATGCCTGGGTCCGCTCATGTGCAGCGCTGAGCATGAACCAAAGATCGGGCAACCGGAAGCCGATGGCGCAGGACCTCGCCTCAGACTTCGAGCGCGGCGCGGTAGAGGTCGAGCAACTCGTCCTGCTCGCGCCGATCGGGTTCCTCCATCTTCCGCAGCCGGATCACCAGGCGCATGATCTTGGTGTCGAAGCCATTGCCCTTGGCCTCGGCATAGACCTCGCGGATATCGGCGGTCAGCTCGGCCTTCTCGGCTTCCAGCTTCTCGATCCGTTCGACGAAGCTCTTCAGTTTCGTCGCGGCGATATCGCCGGTGGTGCCGTCCGCCATGCTCGTGCTCCTTCGACCGCTCGGTCCAAATCGGGGAGCCTGTCTTAGGAGGTTGCACCGAGTCCGGGCAACTCATGTGCCCGGCCGGTCCTGTGGATTAGGGGGACAAGCGCAACTTCTGCGCGCCTTCACGCTCCGGCTCGATGCGGACGAGTTCGCCTCGATAGGTCTTGTCGCCGCCGATATTGACCACGGACAGACGCAATTGGCCGGTCCCCGTCAGCACGGCCGTGACCGACGGCCGCTTCGGGGTCTGGAAGACGAGGCTGCGCTGCTCGGAGTCGAACCGACCGATGCGGCGCTGAACGAAGGGCTTGTCGGACACGACCAGCCGGCTGCGACCGCGGGCGAAGACGCCGCGGACCTGCTCGTTCGGACCGCCCTCGACGATCAGCATCACGTCGTCGCCATTGTCGAGCCACCCGCGCCACGCGCCGATGAACCCGCCCACGGGGGTATTGTCGTTGGCCGGCTCGGGCAGCGGCTCGGGCAGGTCGGCGAATTCGAACGGGATCTTGGCGTCTGCGAAACGATCGCAGCTGACCGGATCGGTCCCGGTGGCGATTGTGAAGGCGACGATGCATGGACCGAAGCGACGGGCGAAAGCGCGCGACAGACCGACGCCGTGACCGCGCCACCCCGCCGGCCGATCGACGATGAGATTGGGGATGCCCCGCTGCGTGAGCGCCGGCACCAGCCCGGCGCCGCGCTCGCCGGGGTCGAACTCGTCGCCATCGAACAGGAAGACCATCACGCGAGTCCGCTCCAGCCGAGCGACCATCCGGAGCAGATCATCGCGATTGCGCGCCGCGCGGACGGGATCATCGGCGACGCGCCCGAAAGCGGCCGGCGCCGTCGCGACGATCGCGTCCACCAGACCCGGCATCGTCGCCGCCGCACCGAAGGAGATCCACCCGCCGGCGCTCTGACCGGCCAGCACGATCCGCCCATAGCCGCGCGCGCGCAGGTCCTGCGCCGCCTTGATCAGCGCCTGGGTGGATGTGCGGATCTTGTCGCCATCAGCGGGACGTTCGAGCTTGTAAATGTCGAAACCGGCGCCGCGGAACAGGTCGACGAACGCCGCCGGCGCCGAGTCGGCCTGGCGCGGCGCTTCGCCGGCATGGTTCCAGATCACCGCGCCGATCGCCTGCGCCGGGCCCTGATTGAGGATCGTGCGTTGATCCGCGACGAGGGTGGCCGCCTGATCGCCTCGGCCCGCGCCAGCCGGCACGAGCAGCAGCAGGGCTACGAACAAGATACGCCGCAGCAGCATTGGTGGCCTCGGCCCTGGAGCTGGAACTGCGGTCAATCTCGCACCGGAATGGTTGCTCCAATCTTACCGGGGTGTGCCGGCCCCAAGCTGCGCGTCGGCTCAGTGCTGGTGCGGCCCGCCGGATTCCTTCAATTTGGCGAGGGCCACCGGGCTGGCTTGCGTCTGATGCTTCGCCTTCCACTCGTCATAGGGCATGCCATAGACGAGCTCGCGCGACTGCTCCTTGGACAGGGCGACGCCGGCGGTATCCGCCGCATCCTTGTACCAGTTCGAAAGACAGTTCCGACAGAACCCCGCCAGATTCATGAGATCGAGATTCTGGACGTCCGTGCGCGCCCTGAGATGCTCGACCAGCCGCCGAAAAGCCGCCGCCTCGAGTTCCGTACGTTGCTTCTGATCCATCGAACCCTCCATGAACACGCCCTGGCGACTATAGGGCGTGGAGACACGCCGTGCCACGTCGGCGCCGGATCACCCGTGTAGAGTGCCGGCGGCCGGGGCCCAGGGGGACATGCCGATGCGCGATGCGAGACTGTTCACGCCGGAATTCAGCACGGAGCCGTTCTGGTGGCAGGCGTGGCGGCCGTCGGTCGAGCGCGGACGGCGCGACCTGCCCGCGCGCGCCGATGTCGTTCTGGTCGGCGGCGGCCTCGCCAGCCTCAATGCCGCGCTGGAGCTCGCGCGATCCGGGACCAACGCCCTCGTGCTCGAAGCGGGCGCGTTCGGTACGGGCGCGAGCACGCGCAATGGCGGCGGGGTGAGCGGCGGCGTCAATGTCGGCAAGGGGCTCGGCGGGTTGAAGAGCGGCATCACCAGCGAAGCCGAAAAGCATGCGCTGCTCAGCGATGCGGCGCTCGCCCTCGATCACCTCGAAGCGGTCATCCAGCGCGAGGGCATCGATTGCGCCTATGTCCGCTCCGGGCGATTCATGGGCGCCTTCACGCCGGCGCATTTCACGCAGCTCGAGAAGAGCTGCGACGCGTTGAACGCGCATGCCAAGGCCGGCGCCAAGATGCTGCCGCGCGCACGCCAGCGCGAGGAGATGGCGAGCGATTTCTATTTCGGCGGCATGGTCGTCGAACGCTCGGGCCGGCTGCATCCGGCGAAATACTACGGCGGGCTGCTCGCCGCCGCCGAGCGCGCCGGCGCCATCCTCGTCGCGGAGACGCCGGTCACGCAGGTCGAGCGCGTCGCGGGCGGATGGCGCGTGACGACGCCGCGCGGCGAGGTCGCGGCCGAGAGGATCTTCGTCGGCAGCAACGGCTACACGGGAGCTGCCACGCCCGCGCTGCGCCGACGGATCATTCCCGTCGCCAGCCACATGATCGCGACGGAGGAGCTCGATTCCGCGCTCGCCGCCAGTCTGATCCCGCGCGGGCGCACGCTCGCCGAGACGAAGCGCGTGCTCTGCTATTACCGCCTGTCGCCCGATGGACGGCGCGTGCTGTTCGGCGGCCGGCCCCGCTTCACCCAGGTCGCGCCGGAGACGAGCGCGCGGCTGCTTCACGCGTTGATGGTCGAACGGTTTCCGCAGCTGGCGGGAACGCGCATCACGCATAATTGGATGGGCAACCTCGCGTTCTCCTTCGATCAGCTGCCGCATATGGGCGAGCTGGATGGGCTCTACTATGCGATGTGCTGCAACGGCAGCGGCGTCGCCATGCTCGGGTGGCTGGGTCATCAATGCGCCCGCAAGATGCTCGGCGGCGGCAATCGCGTGAACGCCTTCGATGGGCGGCCGTTCCCCGGCCAGGCCTTCTACGACGGCAATCCCTGGTTCCTGCCGATCGTCGGAGCCTGGTATCGCCATCTCGATCGCCGCGACCGCAAGGCGGGCGAACGCGTCACAACGCGCTGATCGTTTCCGCGATCAACCAGTCGACGACTTGACCCAGGGCCTCGGTCGGCTCGACGCCCTTCGCCACCGCCGCGCGATGGATCGCGACCTGGCGATGCGCCGAGGTGCCACGCGCGAGAATGTCGCGCGTCGAAGCGATCTCTGCGATGCAGTCGAGGCGTTGCGCATCGGGCGCGGTCAACGCGATCAGCTCCTCGAGCAGCTGCGGGAACGCGATGATCTCGCCCTTGCCGAAATCGACCAGCCCCGCATCGATCCCGTGGCGCTGCGCGCGCCAGCGATTTTCGCCGACGAGCATGCGTGGATAGAGCCGCCAGCGCTGGTTCTCGACGCGCAACCGCCAGAGCATCGACAGGATGCATTGGTAGAGCGCGGCGATCGCGACGGTATCGTCGAGGCGCGTCGGAATGTCGGTGAGGCGCATCTCCAATGTCGGGAAGCGCGCCGAGGGCCGCACGTCCCACCACAGCTTCGTCGCGTCCTCAATCAAGCCGGCCGTCACGAGGCGCTTGAGCTGGCGCTGGTACTCGCCGTGGCTCTCGAAATGATCGGGCAGGCCGGTGCGCGGCAGCTCGTTGAACACCGCGACGCGATAGCTCTTCAGCCCCGTGTCCTCGCCACGCCAGAACGGTGACGAGGTCGACAGCGCGAGCAGATGCGGCAGGAAGTACGCGACCTGATTCATCAGATCGATGGTGAGCTCGTCGTCCTCGATGCCGATATGCACATGCAGGCCGCAGATCACGAGCCGGCGGCTGACGGCCTGCAGGTCGCGCTCCAGGGCCTGATAGCGGTCACGCTGCGTCGCGAGCTGATCGGACCATTCCGCGAGCGGATGCGTCGCGGCCGCGATCGGCGCCAGGCCGAACTCGGCGGCGACCGCGGCGATCGTGCGCCTGAGATGGACGAGATCGGCGCGCATCTCGCGGGCACAGCGATGCGGCCGCGTCTGCACCTCGATCTGCGAGCGGAGGAACTCCGGACTGACCTGCCCGGGCAGCAGGGTTTCACAGCGGCTGAGCATCTCGCGCGGCGGCTCGGCGATCAGCGCCCGCGTCTTGCGATCGACGAGCAGATATTCTTCCTCGACCCCGAGGGTGAAGGGCGGCACATGCATGACGGCGCAGGATAGACGAGTTCGCCGCAAACCAGACTCATCAAGGGAGTCGTTCCTCCTCGAATGAGCTAGGGGGTGCACACAAGATTGCACAGCACATTGATGTGGGCACGAGAGGACCGCCATCACGTCGATCAAGACAAAACCCTCAGCGCAGCCCGCACTTCATCCCCTCCGGTCGCGGCACGGGATAGGAGGGGTGGCACGCGCGAAGCGCGTGACGGGGAGGTTCCTTGAATTCGAAGGGGTCTGTTGCCCGCGAAGATCCCGCGAGACCTCCCCGTCAGCGCGCTGACGCGCGCTGCCACCCCTCCTAGCGCTCCGCGCCAGGAGGGGATGTGCGCATTCGGCGATCGATCGCGGGCGCCGGGACATCGTCTCGACGATGTGTGAATCGCCAAGCTCGAATGAGGAGGGGCGACTGACAGCACCGAACTTGATCGCATTGCCGAATTCGCCGACCTTGGCCTGTCGTTCACCTTCAGCACGGATCCATCCCATGGCGGAAATAGGCGGCGCCTCCGGCCCGGCCGGCAAGCTGGTCATCAGGAATATCGGGCTGTTGCTGTCGGGCGATCTCGCGCGGCCGATCCTGGACGCCGATACCGTGATCGCGAGCAACGGCCGAATCGCCGCGTGCGGCAAGGCTAGGGATCTCGATCTCTCCGGCGCTGCCGTGACGATAGACGCCAAGGGCAGCGCGCTGTCGCCGGGGCTGATCGACAGCCATGTCCACCCGGTCTTCGGCGATTGGACGCCGCGCCAGAACCAGATGGGCTGGATCGAATCCTGCCTCAACGGCGGCGTCACCACGATGATCTCGGCCGGCGAGGTCCATCTGCCCGGACGACCCAAGGACATCGTCGGCCTCAAAGCGCTGGCGATCACCGCGCAGCGCTGCTTCGACGCCTTCCGCCCCGGCGGCGTGAAGGTCCATGCCGGCGCGCCGGTGATCGAGAACGGCATGGTCGAAGCGGATTTCGCCGAGATGGCTGGCGCCGGCGTGAAACTGCTCGGCGAGATCGGACTCGGCTCGGTCAAGGCCGGCGACACGGCGAAGCAGATGGTCGCCTGGGCGCGCAAATACGGCATGAGCTCGACCATCCATACCGGCGGCCCCTCCGTGCCGGGTTCGGGCTATATCGACGAGAGCGTGGTGCTGGAGGCCGACGCGGACATCATCGGCCACATCAATGGCGGCCATACCGCGTTGTCGCTGCAGCAGATCACCTGCCTGTGCGAGCGCTGCGAGCGCGCCATCGAGATCGTGCACAACGGCAACGAGCTCGCCGGGCTGCACGCGCTGCGGATCGCGCGCGAACTCGAGCAGCTCGAACGCGTGATCATCGGCACGGACTCGCCCGCCGGCTCCGGCGTCCAGCCGCTCGGCATGCTCCGCATGATCGCGCTGCTCTCCGCGCTCGGCGACACGCCGGCCGAGCAGGTCTTCTGCTTCGCCACGGGCAATACGGCCCGGCTGCGTGATCTCGATTGCGGGCTGATCGAGCCGGGGCGCGCCGCCGATTTCCTGCTGATGGACCGCGCACAGCATTCCTCGGGCAAGGACCTGCTCGATTCCCTGCGCAAGGGCGATCTGCCGGGCATCGGCATGGTCGTCATCGACGGAGTCGTGCGCATCGGGCGCTCGCGCAACACGCCGCCAGCCGAACGCGTGCCGGAGATCGTGCATTGAGCGGCGACGCAAACAGCGATCGTGTGCGAGTCGCCGCGGTCCAGCACGCGATGCGCGCGATCGGCGCGTTCGAGGAATTCGCGACGCAATGCGCGCATGGCGTCGCGGCGGCGGCGGAGTGGAACGCCGAGCTCTGCCTGTTCCCGGAATTCCTGACCACGCAGCTGCTGTCGATCCCGCGCCAGGACGGCAGATCCGCCAGCATCGGCGACCTGGAGGCGCACACGCCGGCGTATCGCGCGCTGTTCACCGGCCTCGCGCGGCGGCACCAGACGACGATCATCGCCGGCACGCATGTCTATGCGCGTGGCAACAAGCTCTATAACGGCGCACATGTCTTCTTGCCCGATGGCCGTGTCGAGGTGCAGGACAAGCTGCACCTCACGCCCACCGAGGTAAATCCCTGGGCGCTGACGCCGGGCGAGCAGCTCAAGATCCTCGATCTCCCCTTCGGCAAGGCCGCCGTGCTCGTCTGCTACGACGTGGAATTCCCCGAGCTCGCACGCCAGGCGCGGGCGCGCGGCGCCGACATCCTCTTCGTGCCGTCCTGCACCGACGACCGTCAGGGGTTCCATCGCATCCGCCATTGCTGCCACGCCCGCGCGATCGAAGATCAGATCTACGTCGTGACCACGCATGCGATCGGCCAGCTGCCGGTCGACTGGATGCGCTCGAATGTCGGCAACGCGGCGATCCTCACGCCCTGCGACATTCAATTCCCGCCGGGCGGCGTGCTGGCCCAGGGCGAGATGAACATCGACCAGATCGTCGTCGCCGAGCTCGACCTCGCCCTGCTGCGCCGCGCCCGCGAGGGCGGCGCCGTGCGCACCTGGCAGGACCGGCGCGCGGATCTCTATCCGCTCGCCTATTGAGCGTTGATCGAACCGGTCATCTCACGCGAACAACTTTCCGTTGCTCGAGCCTACCGGATTGGCATCCTGCGGCTGAAACTCGGCGCCTCAGGCGCCGGCGTCCACCATCCGACGGTGCGGCGCGACCTCGAGCAACGCGGGGGACGCGGCGTACGCCACAAGGAAGTGTGCGAACCCCGCGGTCTTCGTCACAGACAAGCCCAGCGAGAGCGGGTATATCTCGCCAGTCCGAAGCAACCTCATCTTGGTTGCCGAGGGCCGAAGGAGGGTTCCGACGATGACGAGCTTACGTGGGTTCAGCCTGGGAGTGGGCTTGACGGCTGGACTGGCGCTGCCGGCCATGGCCGTGCCGATCACGATTGATTTCGAAGGTGCCTCGCCGGGGACGATCACGAGCGACACGCTGGTCGTTGCCGTTCCTGGACCCAATGGCCCCGTGAACGTGACGTTCCAGGGCGTTGGCCTGCAGTTCGTTCAGTTCACGTCGCCGTTCGTCGCCAACCGCGTCCTGGCGACTTTCCCTGCTCTCAGTGGCTCGACGGACACATCCAGTCCTGCGATCACGGTCACGCTCGGCGGTGGATTGCACTTTCTTTCCGCCAGTGTTGAAAACGTCCTGTTCAGTCCTGGTGGCGTGACGTCTGAGTTCGATCGCATCGTGATCACCGCGTTCAACTCTGGCAACCCGGTTCCGGGAGGCAGCGTCACAGGAACGGCAAACATCATCGGCCTGAGCGCGTTGGACGCCGACCTGATCGACATCGATGATGTTCCCGGCCCGAGCGGAGACGAGCCGTTCGGTTTCGTGATCGGCGCATTCACTTTTGAATTCGTGACGCAGGTCGTGATCGACCCGCCGCCAGCACCGCCGCCACCGCCGCCCGTGGCCTCCGTGCCCGAGCCCACGAGCATGGCCGCGTTGGCCGCCGGCCTCGTGCTGCTCGCATCCCGCCGTCGGCGCGGATCCACTGATCTCAAACGCTGAGATACTGCGTGCGAAGCCCGGCATCGCCGGCCAGTTCCGCCATCGTGCCGGCGTAGCGGATCGCGCCCTTCTCGATGATCGCCGCGTGGTCGCTGACCAGCTTGGCGAAATGCAAATTCTGCTCGCATAGCAGGATGGTGAGTCCTTCGCGCTTGAGGGTGAGGATCGCGCGCGCCATCTGCTCGACGATGATCGGCGCGAGTCCCTCGCTGGGTTCGTCGAGCATCACGCAGCGCGGGTTGCCCATCATCGTGCGCGCGATGGTCAGCATCTGCTGCTCGCCGCCGGACATGCGCCCGCCCGGCCGGTTGCGCAGCTCGCCGAGATTCGGGAAGAGTTCGATCAGACGCTCCGGCGTCCACACCGGCACGCCCTGGCGCGGTGCGCGGCGCCCCACTTCGAGATTCTCCATCACGCTGAGCTCGGTGAAGATGCGCCGATCCTCCGGCACATAGCCGAGACCGAGGCGCGCGATCTCGTAGGGCATGCGGCCGGCGATCTCGGCGCCGTCGAAACGCACCGAACCGCGCGTCGGCGGCACGAGCCCCATGATCGCCTTGATGGTCGTCGACTTGCCGGCGCCGTTGCGGCCCATCAACGCGACGACGCTGCCGGCCTCGACCATGAACGCCACGCCGTCGAGCACCTGCGCCTGTCCGTAGTGGGCGTGGAGGTCGCTGATCTCGAGCAGGGCCATCAATGCCCCCCGGAGGTCGTGCCGGCGCCGAGATAGACCTCGCGCACACGCGCATCCGCCCGCACCTCCGCCGGCGCGCCCGCAGCGATCAGCATTCCGCGATTGAGCACGACGATGCGATCGGCATGCGCGAAGACGACATCCATGTCGTGCTCGGTGAACAGCACCGCGAGGCCGCGCGCCCGCGCGATCGTCGCCGTCAGCGCCATCAGCGCGACGCGCTCCTTGGGCGCCATGCCGGCCGTCGGCTCGTCCATCAGCAGCAGCCGCGGCGCGTTGGCGAGCGCGACCGCGAGTTCCAGGCGCTTGACGTCGCCATAGGCGAGCTCGCCACACGCACGATCGGCCTGTTCGGCCATGCCGACCTGGGCGAGCAATGCCATCGCCGCGTCGCGTGCGAAATCGCGCGCCGTGCTGACGAGATCGTAGAGCCGATGCGCGTGCGATATCAGCGCCATCTGCACGTTCTCGATCACCGTCATCGAAGCGAAGGTCGCGGTGATCTGGAATGTCCGCCCGACGCCGAGGCGCCAGATCTCGCGCGGACGACGCGCCGTGATCTCGACGCCATCGAGGCGGACATGACCGCGATCCGGACACAGCTGGCCGCCGACCATGTTGAAGCACGTGCTCTTGCCTGCCCCGTTGGGGCCGATCATCGCCAGCAGCTCGCCGGCGCTCACGGTGAAGCCGACATCGCTCACGGCCTGCACGCCACCGAAGGATTTGTGCAGGCCCTCGACCACGAGCACGCTCACGCGCGGCGCTCCCAGCGGTCACGCACGAATCCGGCGATGCCCTGCGGAAAGGCGAGCACCAGGCCGACGATGACGAGCCCGAGGATGGCGCGCCAATACTCCGTCCAGCGCACGAGCTGTTCGTTCAATCCGTGAAAGACCAGCGCGCCGACGATGGGGCCGCTCAACGTCTCGACGCCGCCGAGCAGCACCATGAGCAATGCATCGACCGATCGCGGAATCGCCATGTAGGTCGGGAACACCGAGCCCTTCGAATAGGCGAACAACGCGCCCGCCACGCCGGCGAGCGACGCGGCGAGCGTGAAGGCCACCCAGCGGATCCGCGCAACGTCGATGCCGATCGCCTCCGCGCGCAACGGATTGTCGCGCGCGCCGCGCAGCGCATAGCCGAACGGGGCGTGGATGACATGGCGCAGCAGCAGCGTTCCCCCGACGCAAAGCGCGAGCGTGAACAGATAGAACACCGATTTGCTCCGCGCCCAGGCTGACGGCCAGACGCCGAGAATGCCGTTGTCGCCGCCGGTGACGTCCACCCATTGGAAGGCCGCCGACCACGCGATCTGCGCGAAGGCCAGGGTGAGCATCGCGAGATAGACACCCTCCAGCCGAACGATGAAGAACCCCACGGCGAACCCGGCCAGACCGGCGGCGAAAGGCGCGGCCAGGAGGCCGATCTCCATCGGCGCGCCGAGATGCTTGAGCAACAGCGCCGCCGCGTAGGCGCCGACGCCGAAATACGCGGCGTGGCCGAAGGAGGCGAGGCCGCCCGGCCCCATCATGAAATGCAGGCTTGCCGCGAAGAGCACGAAGATCGCCATCTCCGTCGCGACGAGCTTCGCATACTCGCCGCCGAGCAGCGGCAGAGCGATGGCGAGGATCAGCGCGGCCAGGCCGAGCCAGACCAGCGCGCGCGGCGCGGCGCGGATCGGCGCGGCCTGCATCGCGCTGGCGACGCGCGGATGGGTCGGCGCGCGGCCCAGCAAGCCATACGGTCGAATGACCAGCACGACCGCCATCACGAGGAACGTCAGCACGAGCGTGCTCTTCGGAACGATCAGAATGCCGAAGGCATGGATCTGCGAGATCAGCAGCGCGGCCAGAAATGCGCCGGGCACGGACCCCATCCCGCCGACGACCGTCACCACGAACACGTCGGCGATGATGTCGAGATCCATGTGCAGCCTCGTCGGACCGCGCGCGACCTGCAAGGCGCCGCCGAGACCGGCGAGAACGGAGCCCAGAAAAAACACCGACGTGAACAGCCACTTCTGATCGACGCCCAGCGCCGCGACCATCTCGCGATCCTGCGTCGCCGCGCGCACGAGAACGCCCCAGCGCGTGCGCGTGAACAGCAGCCAGAGCAGCAGCAGCATCACCGGTCCGATGACGATCAGCAGGAGTTCGTATTGCGGGAACCTGCCGCCGAGAATCTCGACCGCGCCGCGCAATCCCGGCGCCCGGGGCCCGAGCTTGTCGACCGGACCCCAGATCCACTGCGCCGCGTCCTGCACGATCAGCACGACGCCGAACGTCGCCAGCAGCTGGAACAGCTCCGGCGCGCGATAGATGCGCCGCAGCAGCAGCATCTCGATCGCCACGCCGATCACGCCGACGGCGATCGCCGCGGCGAGGATGGCGCACCAATAGAGGAACGGATCGCGCGGCAGCACATCGACGATCGAGTACGCGATATACGCACCGAGCATGTACAGGCTGCCATGCGCGAAATTCACCACCCGCGTGACGCCGAAGATGATCGTCAGACCGGACGCGACGAGAAACAGCGACGACGTGCTGGCGAGTCCGTTGAGGAACTGGATGAGGAGGAAATCCATATGGACCCGGTCAGCGATGCGCTTGGCGTTCCCCCCACCCCGGCCCTCCCCCACAAGGGGGGAGGGAGTCCGATCATGCTTGGGGTATCGGTACCGCCCTCACGATGAACCCCCTCCCTCCTTGCGGGAGAGGGTTGGGGTGGGGGGATTCGCAAACGCTAGCTCACCCCTGCGGCCGCAGCGTCTTCACGATGTCGTCGCTGGGCAGGTACTTCGCGCCGTCGGCGTAGCGCCAGTCGACCATCGTTCCCTTGCCACCCTTGAGCGCGGTCTTGCCGACGAAGGCGCCGAGCGTCGCCTGATGGTCGATGGCGCGGAACTCAACCGCACCGAAGGCGGAGCCGAATTTCAACCCCTTCATCGCATCGACCATCTTCTCGGTTTCCGTCGAACCGCCGCGCTTGAGCATCGCGACGATGGCGTTGACGGTGTCGTAACCGACGACCGAACCGAGGCGCGGATAATCGTTCCAGCGCTTGCGATAGGCGTCGCGGAACTTCACGTGCTCCGCGGTCTCGATCTGGTCCCAGGGATATCCCGTCACGACCCAGCCCTCGGGGCATTCGTCCTTCAGGGGATCCATGTATTCCGGCTCGCCCGTGAGCATGCTCGCGACGAACCGCTTTTCGAACAGGCCACGCGTATTGCCCTGGCGCACGAAACTCGTGAGATCGGCGCCGAAGGTGACGTTGAAGATCGCATCGGGTTTCGCCTGTTCGAGCGCCTGCACCGTCGCGCCGGCATCGATGCGACCGAGAGCCGGAAACTGTTCGGCGACGAACTCAACGCCCGGCTTCGCCTTGACCAGCAGCTCCTTGAACCATTTCGCCGCGGACTGGCCATATTCGTAGTTCGGCGACACCAGCGCCCAGCGCTTGGCGTCCACTTTGGCGGCCTCTTCCGCCAGCATCGCCGCCTGCATGTAGGTCGAGGGCCTCAGGCGGAACGTGTAGCGATTGCCGCGCGCCCAGACGAGCGCATCGCTCAGCGGCTCGGACGCGACATAGAGCTTCTTGTTCTGGTTCGCGTAGTCGGCGAGCGCGAGCCCGACGTTCGAGAGGAAGCCGCCCGCAATCAGATCGACCTTCTCCGCAGTCACCAACTCACCGGCGAAGCGCACCGCATCCTCGGGCTTCCCCGCATCGTCGCGAAAGATCGTCTCGAGCTTGCGCCCGTCGATGCCGCCTGCCGCATTGGCCTCCTCGAGGGCGAGGTTCCAGCCGTTGCGATACGGCGCCAGAAACGCCGGCTGCGCCGTGTAGCTGTTGATCTCGCCGATGCGGATCGCGGCGGCTTGCGCGCGCCCGATTGCCGGTGCCGCGAGCGCGGCGGCCGTGGCGCCCGTGAGGATGGTCCGTCGTTTGATCGTCATTTTCTTCTCCCTGTTGCATGAGTTTCAGGACGGCGCTTCAGCGCAAGCCGTCCTTGCCTTCGACCTGGTCCTTCGTCAGTCCGCCGATGCGCGGCAGCGGCCGTCCCGAATCCGTCACGACGACGGCGACGAGGATCTCGTTGGCGCGCGGCGCGTCGTTGAGCCGCACCTCCATCGCATCGAAATGGCTGCGCACATAGGCGGCGTCCTTGTGGCCGAGGGGAACATCGATCGGCGTGCCCGGTCCACCCATCTTCTTCGCCGAGGGCACCAGCGCCGCGCCCTTCTCGACCGCCGCACGCAGCGGCTTGCCCAGACGCGGATGGAGAATGGCGGCGGCGTGCTCGAGTTCGCCCGCCTCGCCGACGATCGCCGCCTTGCCGTAGCTCTCCGCGGCGCCTGGCGCGATGCCGAGCGCCGCGACAGCACGTCGGCCGAGCAGATCGCCGAGCTCCTCGCCGATCGCCATCAGGGCTTCGAGATCGGCCTGATACACGCCGGCGAACGGATTGACGATCACGGCGATCGCCGCCGCACGACGAGTCGGCGGCACGATATCCCTGCCCATTTCGAGATGCGTCTCGTCCAGCATCGTCACCAGCCTGCGGATCTTCGCGCTCATCTCAGGCCGTCCTCGCCCTTGATCTCCGAGGCTTTGAGACCGCCGACGCGATTATGGATGCGCGGCCCCGTCGTCATGACCAGGACGAGCATCATCTCGTCCGCGCGCGGCGCGTCGCTGAGACCGACCTCCATGGCATTGAAATGCCCACGGACATAGGCCGCGTTGATGTGCGTGACCGGGATGTCTATCCGCGTCCCCGGCACGCCGATCTTTTTCGTCGAGGGCACGATCGCCTTGGCGTTGGACAGCAGATCGCGCATCGCGTAGCCGCCAGGCACATGCCAGAGCGCGCCATGCTCGAGCTCACCGGCGGCGCCGACGATGGCGCCCTTGCCGAAGCCTTCGATCGCCGTGAGATCGCCGCCCAGTGCCCTGGCGAGGCGCTTGGACATCTCCAGCCCCAGCGGTCGCAGCTGGTCCATCATCGGCAGGATGTTGGGCTCGTAGCGTCCGGCGAAGGGATTGCGGATCACCGCGGCGATCGCCCCCATCTTGAGTGGCTTGCTCGCGACCGGTCCGCCTTCATGGAAGATCTCCTCGATGAAGGTCGCGAATTTGCGGATCTCGATGCCGTTGATGTTCATGTCCCTGCCTTTCAAGCTGCTATTTGCTCGCGCGTCAGCCCGACGCACGTCATCTGGCCGCCCAATACCAGCACCGCAGCGAAGAGGCGTCCAGCGCGCCTGAACGCTTCAGCGGCGCGGTGCCCGCGTGCGAGCGCAGCCGCGACCTCATCGCGCGTCAATGCGCCGAGCGCGACCGTGACGGGGCGAGAGCCGAGATCGCTGTCGGGATCGAGGTCCTGCGCCGGCGCGCGCGCGACGGCGCCGTGGCCCGGCAGATCGACGGCGTTCGCCACGAGAGTCGCTGCCGCATCGGCGCTCGCCGCATCGCCGGCGAGCACCGTCACGGCATCGGCGATGCCGAGCGAGAAGCTGCGCCCGCCTTGCCCTTTGGTCGCCCGCCCTGAGGAGGCGAGGCCCCGGACGGGAAGCTCAGCGGTCAGCTCGAATCGCCCATTGAGCGCCGGCGCGGTGAGATCCGCGACGAGCCCGCAAGCGAGCGAGGCGCCTCGCGAGAGATGGAACGCGATGTCGCCGCCGTCATTGACATAGGCCTTCTCCAGCCGCCGCCCCGCGACGAGACAGCCGAGCATGTGATCGGCGACCGCGCCGGCCACGGCGGCCATCGGCGTGAGGAAGATCTCCGGCGTCCCCTCCTGTTCGCCGCAGGCGAATGGGAGGGGTGGCAGCGCGCGCGAGCGCGCTGACGGGGAGGTTTCGTGGATCTCTTCGAATTCAAGGAACCTCCCCGTCACGCGCGCTGCGCGTGCCACCCCTCCTATGCCGCCACGCCGCACAGGAGGGGATGAAAGGGCGCGGCATGCGCGCCGCATCCGCTCGGCGACGACGCCGGCGAAAGCCTCGTCGTCGACTTGTCGGCGCAGACCCGCAAGCTCGCGACACAGCGTCGGCAGCACATCCGGGAATGCGGCAACGGCCTGGCGATAGGCGGCGGCGACTTCCTCGCGCGCGCCCCATGCCTCGATCACGAGATCGATCGGCCCGTGCTGCAGATGCAGCCTGCGTCCATCCGGCAGGAGGCGCGCGACCACGCTCATCGCAGCGGCCAGGGATTGACCGCGGGCCAATCCCGCGCTTCCACGCGCGCCTCGCCGCGCAGCGTGTCGAGCCGGCGCACATGCTCGACATGCCCGCCCATCGCACGATACGCATCGAGCGGCACCGTGAATTCGAGCGGCGCGACGAGCGCCGGAGTCGGCACATAGCCGAAGGATCGCTCGGGCATCGTCGTCACGTCGACCATGTAGGTGATGCCGCCGCCGGGCCAGACATAGACCGGCGCCCCGCCCGAGGTGACGCGGGTGATCTCGGCGCGCACGGAGCGCGTGAGCCGCACGGGGTTCTCCGTCACGCCGGCGCGCAAGCTGCCGCCCGCGCCGGCCATGAACAAGACGCTGCACAACGCGGGCTCGCAATTCTCGCCGATACGCTCGACGACGACGCGGATCGCCGCCGGCATCTCGGCGGCGCGCGGCACGAGAAGCTCGTCGAGCACGAACCACGCCGCGTGCTCACCGGTGGTCGAGACCATGAGCAGCCGCATGCCTGGCCGCGCCGCCTTGGGATCGATCCTCTCGATGATCGACAGCGGGTCGGTAACGTCCGTGCCGCCCCAGCCCGTACCTGGATCGGCGACCTGGAAATACCGCCCGGGCGTCGATTTGCGGCCGCGCACGCGGATGCCGGCGGGGCGCATGTCCAGGAACCGCCCGGCCTGATGCTCGCTCAACACGCCGGTGATGTGATCGTCGACCACGATCACCTCGTCGGCATGACCGTGCCATTGCTGCGCGAAAATGCCGATCGTCGCGGAGCCGCAACCCACCCGCATGCGCTCCTCGCGCGCGCCGTCGATGATCGGCGCCTGCCCGGCCTGGACGATGACCGTCGCACCGCCATCGATGGTCATCTCGACGGGTTGCTTTGCGCACAGCGCAAGCATCGCCTCGCAGGTGATCACGCCTTCCTTCTTGCTGCCGCCGGTGAGGTGATGCACGCCACCCACCGAGAGCATCTGCGAGCCGTATTCGGCCGTCGTCACGTGGCCGATCTGTTCGCCCTTCACGCGCACCGCAGCCTGCTCCGGCCCGAGATAGCGATCGGTGTCGATCTTCAGCTTGAGGCCGCAATAGCTGAAGATGCCCTCGGTCACGACGGTGATCATGTCGACGCCGTCGATGCTGGAGCTGACGATGAAGGGCGCCGGCTTGTAGTCGGGATAGGTCGTCCCGGCGCCGATGCCAGTCACGAAGCTGGCGCCATCGCGCAGCATGGCGCCGTTCCAACGCTCGCCGAGAAAGGGAACGAGCTTGCCGTCCTGCTCCAGCGTGCGCTCGAGCACGACGAGCGGCTCGAGCCGCGTGAGCTTGCCGTCGCTATTGCCATAGCGATCGCAAGCGCCTGTCTTGCCAGGACGGATGCGACACAGAACGGGGCACGCATCGCAGGTGACGATGCCGTCGGCAGGCTTGGCTGGCGCCAGCGCTTCCGGGCTCGGCAGGTCGGTGGATTCGCGCGTGCTCATGGCGTCATCGCTCGCAGCGCCGCACGAACGCGATCGGGCGTGGCCGGCACCTGGCGCAGACGCAGCCCTGTCGCATGGTGGATCGCGCCGAGAATCGCCGGCGCGGTCGGAATCAAGGCCGGCTCGCCGATGCCCTTGGCGCCGTAGGGCCCGCGTGTCTCGGGATCCTCGATCAGGAAGATCTCGATCGGCGGCACGTCGCCGATGGTCGGGATCAGGTAGTCGTGGAGATTCTCGGTGCGGCCCGGCTGATATTCTTCCATCAACGCGAGGCCGATTCCCTGGGCGATGCCGCCATGGATCTGGCCTTCCACCTGCGTCGGATTGATCGCCCGGCCGACATCATGCGCCGCCACGATGCGCAATACCCGGGTCGTGCCGAGTTCGATGTCGAGCTCGATCAGGGCGAGCTGCGCCGCGAAGCCGTAAGTCGCGTAGGGCACGCCCTGCCCGTCGCCATCGAGCGCCGTCGTCGGCGGGTCGTAGCGCCCCGTGCCCATCGCCACGCACCCTTTCGCGACTTCCGGCAGCGCCGAGAGATCGACATTGCCGAGCCGTTCGAGCTGGCCGCGCAGATCTTCCGCCGCCGCCTTCACGGCGTTGCCCGAAACGAAGGTCTGCCGCGATGCCGAGGTCTTGCCGGCATCACGCGTCAGATCGGTATCGCCGGTGACCAGCCGGATGCGCGACGGCGCGACGCCCAGCGCCTCGGCGGCGATCTGCGTCATGATCGTGTTCGAGCCCTGGCCGATGTCGAGCGCGCCCGAGAACAGCGTGATCGTGCCGTCGCGCGCAACGCCGATCTCCATCTCCGAGGGGTTGGACATCGAGGTGTTGCCGATGCCGTACCACATGCAGGCAATCCCGACGCCTCGTCGCAGCACACCGCCCTTGCCGTTGAAGCTGTCGGCGGCGGCGCGAAGCATGCGCCAGCGTGGACGCAGCGCGTCGAGACAGGCCTGCAGCCCCGCACTGCCCTCCAGCCGCTGTCCGCTCGCGGTGATCGAACCCACCTTGAGCGCATTGCGGTGCCGGAACTCCAGCGCGTCGATGCCGAGCTGCGCGGCAAGCTCGTCCATCATCGTCTCGTGCGCGATCGCCGCCTGCGGCACGCCGAAGCCGCGGAATGCACCGGCAGGCGGCTCATTCGTATGAACCGCACAGGACGTGGCGCGCACATTGGGCACTGCGTAAGGACCCGTCGCATGCACGGGCACACGGTTGGCGACAGTCGGTCCCCAGGAGGCGTAGGCGCCGGTGTTGAAATCGCCATGAAAGACCGCGCTGACCAGCTTGCCGTCGCGAGCCGCGGCGAAACGCGCTGAGATCCTCGCGGGATGCCGCTTGGTCGAGGACGCCATCGACTCGGGGCGCGTGTAGACGCAGCGCACGGGCTGGCGCAGATGCCAGGCCGCGATGGCGATCAACGGCTGCACCGACAGATCGAGCTTGCCGCCGAATCCGCCACCGACCGCTGAGGGAATGATGCGCACCTGCGTCGGCGCGAGCCCCATCACATGCGCGATCTCGTCGCGATCCATGTAGGGCGTCTGCGTGGTCGCGAAGATCTCGATGCGATCGCCCACGCGCCGCGCCCAGCCCGCCTCGGGCTCGATGTAGGCGTGCTCCACGAAAGCCGTCTCGAAGGATCCGCTCGCCACCGCTGCGGCCTTCGCTTGCGCAGCCTCCGGATCGCCGCACGCGACGCGGCCGCGCACCAACACATTGTCGGCGAGATGAGCATGGAGTTTGCGCGCATCGGGCGCCAGGCCGGCCGCGATCCCGATGATCGGCGTCAGCACCGTCCAGTGGATCGGCACCTCGTCATCGCTGATCGCCGCGATGGTGGCATCGTCCCCGACCAGCGCGACCACCGCCTCGCCGCGATAGCGCACCTCGCCATCGGCCAGCACGGGCTGGTCCTTGCCGGTGGGATAGATGCCGAACGCATTGCTGCCCGGCACGTCCCTGGCCGTCAGCACGCGCCGCAGCCCGGGATGTCCGGCGTGCAATGGCGCGAAGTCGCCGAGCGTGAATCGCGCCGCGGCATGGGGCGAGCGCACGGCGCGCAGCATCAGCGCATCGGCCGGCCACGCATCGGCGCCGAAACGCTCCGCGCCGGTGAGCTTGGCGATGCCGTCGACTTTCGCCAATCGCGCGCCGACGCCGAATTCGGAATCTGCGGGGCGCGGATTCTCCAGACTCAGCACCGCTTCGACGATCTTGCGATAACCCGTGCAGCGGCAGAGCACGCCACCAAGCGCATCGAGCACAGCTGCCTCGTCGGGCGCCGGATTGCGCGCGAGCAGATCATCGGCCGCCATGAGCATGCCCGGCGTGCAGATGCCGCATTGCGCCGCGCCATGGGCGTGGAACGCGGCCTGCAACGACGAGAGCTGCGCGCCTTGAGCGAGGCCCTCGACCGTGACCACCGAGCGCCCCGCGACCTGACCGACGGCGATCAGACACGCGCAGACCTGCGCGGCGTCGAGCCGCACCGTGCAAGCGCCGCAATCGCCGGCGTTGCAGCCGATCTTGGTGCCGGTGAGGCCGAGCTCCTCGCGCAACGCATCCGACAGCCGCGTCATCGGATCGACATCGAGCGCGACCGCGCGGCCATTGACTGTCAAGGTCACGCGCTGCATCGGCGCGCTCATCGGCCAAGCTCGACGAGAAGTCGCCGCACCAGCGTCGCAGCCGCATCGAAGCGATAACTGGCCGTTGCGCGTACGTCGTCGATGGGTGCAAGCGCGGCAGTGAGATCGCTCGGCAAGAGCTGCTCGGCCAGATGCCGATCGACCGGACGCCCGATCAGCCGCGCTTCGAGCAGGGGCAAGCGCCGCGGCACGGGCGCGCAGGCGCCGACGGCGATGCGCGCCGCTGCCACGCGCCCGGCGGCGATCTCGATGAACCCCGCGACCATCACGATCGAGATCACGAGGTAGCGACGCGCGCCCAGCTTCAGGAAGGCGCTGCGCGCTTCGCCGCCTGGCCGCGGGACATGGATCGCGGTGACGAGTTCATCGGGCGCGCGCGTCGTCTGCCGATTGCCGCGAACGAAATCGGCGATGGCGACACGCCGCCTTCCCCGCAGGCTCGCGAGTTCGATCGCGGCATCGAGCGCCAGGAGATTGGGCGTGCCATCCGCTGCCGGCGATGCATTGCAGAGATTGCCGCAAAGCGTGCCCGCATTCTGGATCTGGACACCGCCGATTTCCCGCGCTGCCCGCTTCATGCCATCGAAGAGCGGCGGCAGATCGGCGGCGATCAGCTCCGACCATGTGCACAGCGCGGGAATGCGCCAACCCTCGGAATGCGCCACGATGCTTCTGAGCGCATCGATCGCCGTGATGTCGAGCACATCGTCGATGGCGGGACGGCCGACCCGCGCCGGGAAATAATCCGTCCCGCCGGCAAGCACGACACGCGGCCCCGCGCCGAGGGCACGCAGCGCGTCGTCAAGCTCCGTCGGTCTCAGATAGCTCGCCAACTTCCACGCCTCGCGGGGATCATACGTCTACGAACAGTCTGCCGAGACGCCACAGCCCGGTCAATCGCGCCAGCTGACCAGGCCGCGTTCGCCCACACGCAACGTGGACAGTCGGCGGTCCTCATGGCGCAATCGCCAACTCAGCAATTCGGCCAAATGCCGCGCGCGTCGCGCGTCGCCATCGGGAAGACCGAGCAGGTTGCGGCGGCAGAACGGATCGTCGTCGAGATCGAACAGCAGGGGCGCCAGGCTGGCGAAATGGACATAGAGCGACCGCGCATCGCGTAGCGCGACGAAGGCGGCCGCATCCGGATCGTCACCCAGCGCGCCATCGGCGTGGGCGAGCAGTGTGCGGAAATCGAGCTCCCAGTGGACGGCATCGCGCCATTTCGGCGGCGCCTCGCCACGCAGGAAGGGCGTCAGACTCGCGCCGTCACACGCCGGCGGGCAGGGGATGCCGAGCACGTCCAGCACGGTCGGCAGCACGTCGACGGATTCCGTGAAGGCGTCGACGACGATGCCGCGCCGCGCCTGCAGCCGCGGATCGCGCACGATCAGCGGCACGTGAAACGCCTCGGGCTGGAACCCCATCTTCCCGAACAGATGATGGTCGCCGAGATACTCGCCGTGATCGGCCGTGAAGACGATGAGCGTATCGTCCAGCTGCCCGGCCTCGCGCAACCAGTCGAGGAGGCGGCCGAGATGATGATCGACCTCGGTCATCAGCGCGTAGTAGCTGGCGCGCAGCGCGCCGATCGCATCGGCGTCGAGATCGCGCATCAGCCCCCCGAAGCCCGGCACGAAACTGCTGACGTGAACATTGGCCTGTATCGCCGCCGCGAGCGGATGAACGGAAGCGTCGTCGCGGGCCGTCTGCGCGCGCCGCGCGGGCGGCATGCTCGTCGCATCGTAGCGATCGCGGTACTCGGCGGGCGCCGTCCATGGCGGATGCGGGCGCAGGAACGACACATGCGCAAACCACGGTCGGTCCGCGTGCATCGACAGAAAATCGATCGCGGCATCGGCGATGAATTGCGTCTCGGAATGCGCCGCCTCGAATCGCGAGGGCCCACCGAGCCGGCCATCGGCAGGCGCATAGGCGGCGCGCGGCGTGTCGAGGCCGCCATAGCCATTGCGTCGCAACTGCGCGAGCCAGGGCTTGAAATCCTCGAGCAGCAGCTGCCCGACATCGTAGCCGGGCAGGACACCTTCATAGCTGAACAGCCGCGGATCGCGTGGCGCCAGGCCATCGGGATCGGCGCTCGCATCGGTGTAGCCGAACAGCGTGGGCGCGTAGCCCGCCCTGCGCGCTTCCAGCGCCATGTTGGTGTGGCGCCGGTCCAGCGGCGTGCCGTTCACCACGCTGCGATGATTGTGGAGATAGAGTCCGGTATGGAGGCTCGCGCGCGCGGGTCCGCAAGGCGAGGTGACCGTGTGGTGCCGCCGGAACCACGCGCCCTCGGCGGCCAGTCGATCGAGATTGGGCGTCTGCACGCAATGCCCTGCAACGCCCAGCGTGTCGCCGCGCCACTGATCCCCGGTGATCAGCAACACGTTGCGCACGCCCGGGGCGGCGGCAGCGCTGGCGCGACGCACGGTCATCGCGGCAGCACTCCGACTCTGGAAATGATGTCTTCGAACAGGCGCGTGAACTCCAGCCAGCGATCGCCACGCGCGATGAGGCTGACGCGCAGATTGGTCCACGTCGCGGGCGGCCCCGAGCCGGTGCGCTGCGCGAAGGCTTCGAGCACGATGCTGCCGGTCTCCTCCTGCATCAGACATGACAGCGTCTCCAGCCCGGCGATGCGGCGGCGCGCCGGCTCGACGGTCGCTGCGCCCGAGCTCGGATTCGAGCACAGGCTGGCGCCGAGCGATGCGACGTCGCCGAGCGCTTCCGTATTTGGCTCACCCGAGACGGTGATGAATCCAACCACACGCCGGACCGCATCGCAGGACGCGCCCGCGCCGAGCACGAGCACGATGCCTTCGCGCCACCGCTCCACCGGCAACTGGCATGCCGCGAATCGTCCCGAAAGATCGAGCGTGAAACCGAGCACGGGATTAACGTAGCGCGTGCCGACATGGGGCGCGAGCCGCTCCACCTCCGCACCCGACGCCGACAGCGAGAGCAGCGACACCGCCCAGAGGGCCGCGGCTACTCGGCGACAATTTTGGGGCGCAGCGACAAGCGTCGGAGGCAATGATCGATCCATCGCGCGGTCAATTTCTCGGAGAGGGCGTTCTGACGCAGCCGCTCGTTGAGCATCGTCCAGTCGACTTTGTCCAGCGGCTGGTCCTGGTTGAAGCACGAAAACACGACCGTCTCCTGCCCGGTCGCCGGATCGACCCAGCGCTGCAGGCATTGCGCGCAGATCTCCTTCATCATGCACTGCATCGGCGAATTGATCGAGCCGATGGCGCAATGGGCGGGCTTGAGCAGCGGCTCAAGCGCTTCATGGCGCGCGAGCGCCACCGCTTGCATCATGCGGTCCGATCCGATGGCGATGATGCGATCGACGTCGCTGAGCTTCACCGCCGGCTCACCCAGCGCGCCCTCGGCATAGGCCTTCATGGCCGCCACGATGTTGCCCACGAAACTGCGATCCTGCGGCCGCGTCGGCGCGAAGCCCGGTTGTTCGTCGCAGGCCCAGATCACGACATCGGCAGCCGCCTCGATCTCCGCGACCTTGTAGCGATCCTGCATCTTCTTGTAGCCGGCGAAATAGACGACCTTCGAACCGGCTTCGCGCAGCGCGCGACCGATCGAGAACAGGACCGCATTTCCCAGCCCACCGCCGACCAGCGCGACGGTCTCGCCAGAGGGCGTCTCCGTCGCCGCACCGGTCGGCCCCATGAGGATGACCGGCTCGCCCGGCTTCAGGATGGCGCAGAGATCCGACGAGCCACCCATCTCCAGCACGATGACCGAGACCAGGCCGCGCACGGGATCCGTCCATGCACCGGTCATCGCGAGACCTTCCATGCCGAGCACCGTGCCATCGATGCGGGGCGCGAGCGCTTCGTAATTCTGCAGTCGATAGAACTGCCCCGGACTGAAGCGACGCGCCGCTTGCGGCGCCCGCACCACCACTTCGATGATGTTCGGAGTCAGGCGCTGCACGTCATGGACGCGCGCGCGCAACGCATCGTCGAGACGCTCGATCAGGGCGCGCCCGGTGATCTGCGTCGCGGGTCGAGACGTCAGGATCCGGCTGACGACGGGATAGCCTTGCTTCGCGCCGCCCATCGCCTTCACGACATTGCCGAAGAAGGACGGATGCAGATCGCCGAAGAAGCTGACGAAGCGGCCGTCCGCGGCGCGATGCATCAGCACCTCCGCCGTCTTCGGCTTGGAGATCGCGCGTTCCGGCGCGACCCGCGCGCCGGTCTCGTCGATCGCCTCGAAATAGCGGCCGTCGAGCTTGATGCGGCCGTCCTCGCGCGCGAGGACGGTGTTGGGTTGCGTGCCGGCGGCGACCAGGATCGCGCGCGCGGGGAGTTCCACGATCTCCTCGCCGGAATCGCCCTTGCGCGTGAGCTGCAATGCGACCGCATGGCCGAAGGCGTCGACGACGACCGCGGTCGGGCTGAGGCCCTCCGCGAAGCGCACGCCCTCCTCCATCGCCTTCGCCACTTCTTCGTGGTTGAGCGTGTAGCTCGGCGCATCGACGAGACGACGGCGATAGGCGACCGTCGCCCCGCCCCAGCCCTCCAGCAGCGCACGCAGCCGCGGCGCGCGGTTCTCGCGCAGGGCAAGCGCGCGCTCGGCGGCGATGGCGCGTCCATGGGCGAGGAACTCACCGGCGATCGCGCGATCCTCCGGCGACCAGTTTGCTTCGACCGCGGCCGCGCCGCGCTCAGCCGCAAGGCGCTCATGGCGGCTCAGGAACTTCTCCACCTGACGCGCGTAGTAGGCGAGCGACTCGGTCGCCGTGTCGATCGCCGTCAGCCCACCGCCGATCACGACGATCGGCATGCGCAGCTGCAGATTGGCGATCGATTCCTTCTTGGCGGCGCCGGTGAGCTGCAGCGCCATCAGGAAGTCCGACGCCTGACGCACGCCGCGCGCGAGGCCGTTCTTCATGTCGATGACGGTCGGCTTGCCGGCGCCCATGCAGAGCGCGACGTGATCGAAACCGAACGCCCAGGCATCGTCGAGCGTGAGCGTGCCGCCGAAGCGAACGCCGCCATACATCGCGAACCGATCGCGCCGCTCGAGCAGCAACCGGATCATCTTCAGGAAATTCTTGTCCCAGCGCACGGTGATGCCGTACTCGGCGACGCCGCCGAAACCAGCCAGCACGCGTTCGTCGAGATTCTCCGTGAGCTCGGCCAGATCACGCACGGGGCCGAACGCCACGCGACGGCCATCCGTGCCGACGCCGGAAAGCGATGCATCGAGCGGCTCGATCTTGAGGCCATCGACGCCGATCACGGTGTGACCGTCATTCATCAGATGATGCGCCAGCGTGTAGCCGGCGGGCCCGAGTCCGACGATCAGCACCTTGCGACCGCTGTCGGGTCGAGGCAGCGGCCGCCTGATGTCGAGCGGATTCCAGCGCGTAAGCAGCGCGTAGATCTCGAAGCCCCAGGGCAGCGCGAGCACGTCCTTGAGGATGCGCGTCTCCGCCTGCGGGATGTCGACCGGCTCCTGCTTCTGATAGATGCAGGCCTTCATGCAGTCGTTGCAGATGCGATGTCCGGTGGCGGCGACCATCGGATTGTCGACGGCGATCACCGCGAGCGCGCCGAGCGCGTGGCCCTGCGCCTTCAGCGTATGCATCTCGCTGATTTTCTCCTCCAGCGGACAGCCGGCGAGCGTGACGCCGAACACCGTCTTCTGGAACGCGCCGGTCTTGCGGTCCTTGAGTCCCTTCGAGCAGGAATCCTTCGCCTGCGTATGACACCAGATGCAGTAATTGATCTGATCGAGCGCCTGCGTCAGATCCATGCCCGGATCCGTCAGCTCGAAGCCGTTGCGCTCACGCCACTCGTGTTCCGGCAGGCGCATCATCGTCACGCCATGGCGCTCGATACGCTCGACGGGGACGAGCTGCATCGGATCGAGCTTGCGCGGCGTGCGAAACAGCACCCCGCTCGCATGCTTGTGTCGCCCGGCCGGCGTCAGCGTCGCCCAGGCCGCGTAGCGCTCGGCAAGCGCGAGCGCGTCTGCATGCGTCTCCGCCGCCTTCTCCCAGGTCTCGACATGGCGCGCGAATGCCGCCTCCGTCAGCGGCTCACCCATCGCCGCCTCGAGCGCGGCCGCGAGACCCGGACCGTCGAAGCTCGCGGCGGCATCGGGCTTGTGCGTCTTCAGCGCACGGCGCTGGACGAAGTTGCGCTTCACCTCCCAGATCGGATCGACGCTGCGACTGGTCGCGCGCAACGCCGCGAGCGGCGCGGCAATGTCGAAGACCTCGCCGAGAAAGCGCTCGAGCAAGCCGCCGAGATCGATCAGCAGGGTCGATTCCGCGATCAACTCGATGGTGTCTGGCGCCGCGCGCGCGGCCAGCAACCGGTTCGCCAGCGCGACATCCGCGCGGCTGACCCAATCGGTGAAGACGCGATCGAGCTCCGCCAGTCCGTCACGGCTGTAGAGCTGCGTGAATTCGAGCCCGAAGCCCAGCTTCAAATCGGCCATGGTCTCAGCTCAGCTTGCGCAGCAGGTTGACGAAGACTTGCTGCTCCGCAGGCGTCAGCGGCGCGAGCGTGGCATGTGTGATCTCGCGCCCGCGCGCGATCGCGTCGCGCGCCGCCCGCGCGCCGCCGGCCGTCAGGCTCAGCACCATCACGCGCCGATCGGCGGGATCCGGCCGGCGCTCGACGAAGCCGCGCGCGTGCAGCCGTTGCACCACGCCCTGGATCGTCGCAGGGTCCATCGCGGTGAGCCGGCCCAGAAGATTCTGCGTCACCTCGCCGAGATCCTTGATCTTGGCCAGCGCTGCGAATTGCGTCGGCGTCAGTTCGAGCGTCCCCATGATCTCCTGGAACAAGGCGGTATGACGCTGATGCGCGCGCCGCATCAGATGCCCGGCCTGGTCCTCGAGGCGATAATCCGTCTTGGCGGCTGGGGAAGCCCCGGGCGACGTCGGCGCACGCAGGACACTCGAAGCAGGCGGCACGGCACACTCCTGGCCACGGAACTCATTCGTATACGAACAAGTAGCGAGAGCGGGCGGCCACGGTCAAGCCGTGGCGTCGCGCGAGGCTTGTCCCTTCGCGTGGTTGGCTCTATCTCGCCGCTCGTGATGATGGATATCTCTCGCGCCGCGATCGACGCCGACGAGGCCCATGAGGCACTCGCGCCCGTGCGGCGTTGGCTGTGGGTGTGCGCGGCAATGATCTTTGCGATGGTGGTGATCGGAGGCATCACGCGATTGACCGAGTCGGGCCTGTCGATCACGGAATGGCGACCGGTCACCGGCGCATTGCCGCCGCTGACCGGGACGGCGTGGCAAGCGGCGTTCGCCAAATACCAGCTCATTCCCGAATTCCGCGCCAAGAACGCCGGCATGACGCTGGCCGAGTTCAAGACGATCTTCTGGTGGGAGTATGTGCATCGCCTGTGGGGTCGCCTGATCGGCGCGGCGTTCGCGATTCCCTTGATCTGGTTCGTCGCAACCGGGCGCGTGCGCGGCGCCCTGACGTGGCGACTGGCGGGGCTTCTCGCGCTTGGCGGACTTCAGGGGGCGGTGGGTTGGTGGATGGTCGCGTCCGGCCTCGTCGATCGCATCGATGTCAGCCCTTACCGCCTGGCGACGCATCTGGGCCTGGCGCTGATCATCTATGCGTTGATCGTGCGCCTCGCCCTCGAGCTTTCCGGCAATCCCCCCTTGCGTGGTGCTCGGCCGGAGTGGTTTGGCCGCCTGGTCATCGCCGCGGTCGCGCTGACCATCCTTGCGGGGGCGTTCGTCGCAGGAACGGATGCCGGTCGCGTCTACAACAGCTTCCCGCTGATGGACGGTCGGTTGATTCCCGCCGGATATGCCGATCTCTCGCCGTGGTGGCTCAATGCATTCGAGAACGTCGCGACCGTGCAGTTCCACCATCGCTGGATCGCCGTCGCCACGCTGGTGCTGAGCCTCGCCTATGTCGGCAGTCTGCATGCGCGAGCAGCGGACCAGCGCACGAGACGCCGCGCCTCATATCTCGGCGCGGCCATTCTTGCGCAGGTCGGGATCGGGATCGTCACGCTGCTCCACGCGGTTCCCGTCGCACTCGGCGCCGCACATCAGGCAGGCGCCGTCGTCGTGCTCACGCTGGCGGTGGCGACGCACCATGCAGCCGGGCGCAGCGCGCGCACAGGCCACTGATCTCGACGACACGCTCCTGAACCGTGAAACCCGCATCGGACGTGGCCGCCAGGAGCGCATCGGCGATGCGGTCGTCATGCAATTCGACCGCGGTCTTGCAGGCTCGACAGATCATGAATTGAACGCTGTGCGGTTTGCCCGGATCGCGGCAGCCCATATACGCGTTCAAGGACTCGATGCGATGCACGAAACCCTGAAGCTGCAAGAACTCCAGGGCGCGATAGACGGTCGGCGGCGCGACGTTCTTGCCAGCCGCGCGGCGCATTTCATCGAGGATCGCGTAAGCGCCGACCGGTTGATGGCCGCGCCAGACGATCGCCAGCACCTGGCGGCGAATCGGGGTCAGGCGTTCATGGCGCGAAAGGCAGAGCGTCTGCGCCGCGTCCAGCGCCGTCGCGGCGCACACATCGTGATCATGGTGCGGATCGGGGAATCGCGTCGCCTCGGCAGCGCGCGACTTCCTCGGAATGGCCGGGTTCGGGACGGGGTGCGTAGGCGCGCGTCTGGCCATGATCACGTCAAACCCGGTCGTTTCGAATCGAGCTCAGAATTTGGGTGGGGTCCCAGGCTCGATCGACGCCTGCGACAAGCGGCAGCCGCAGAGCGGGCACAGGGAAGTGCTCGCAGTCTCGACGGCCTTGTCGCGGCCCTGAACGCCCTCGAGCTGAGCGATCAGGTCGGCCAGCTGCTGTTCATGCGCGGAGCGCGTCTCGCAGGCGCTGAGCAGCGCGCGCGCGCGCGGTGACTCGCCATCTTCCTCGATGCGGAAGGCCAAGGCCTGCGGCATGCCGGCACCGACACTCAGCACGCCGAGCGTGGCGACGAGGCCAGAGCCGAGAACACGACGACGCGTTTGCATGGCCAACACCCTTTCTAAGTGAACCGGTTTGAGTATAGGCGCGTCGACTTGGCCGCGCCACCGCTGCAGCGTGGCGCCTCATGGTTGCCTTGGCACATGCCGCGTCTAGGTCACCAATGCTCGAGCAACGCGAGGTTTGGCCTGTGAGATCTCCCATTCTGATTGTCGGCGGCACGACCGGTATCGGCGCCGCCCTGGCGGCATTGCTGACCGAGACAGGCCCTGCCGTTCACGTGATCGGTCATGACGCCGCGCGGCTGCGGGACGCTGCCGCGAAGCTCGGTTGCACGACATCGCTGGCCGATGCCCGCGACCCCGCGGCGCTGGCGGCGGCTATCGCAGCGGCGGGCGCCGAGGGCCTCGCCGGGCTGGCGTATTGCGCCGGCTCGATGCTGCTCAAGCCTCTCGCGCAGACCACAGAAGCCGATCTCCTGGACGCCCTACAGCTGAACGCCATCGGAGCGGCGATGGCCGTGAAGGCGGCCGCGCCGCTCCTGCGCCGCGACGACGAGGCGACACCCGGCATCGTGCTGTTCTCGACCGTGGCGGTGCGACAGGGTTTTGCCAACCACACCGCGATCGCGCTGGCCAAGGGTGCGGTCGAAGGGCTGACGCTGGCGCTCGCAGCGGAGCTCGCGCCCAAGCTCCGCGTCAACTGCATCGCCCCCAGTCTCACGCGCACGCCGCTCGCCACCAAGCTGACGGCCAACGAAGCGATGGCCAAGGCGATCGCGGAGATGCACCCGCTGCGACGTCTCGGCGAAGCGGCGGATGCCGCCGCGCTGGCGGCCTTCCTGCTATCTCCTGCCGCCGGCTGGATCACCGGGCAGGTCATCGGTGTCGATGGTGGTCGCTCGACCCTGCGCACGCGCGGATGACGATCACCTGGATCACCGGCGCATCCTCGGGAATCGGTGCGGCGCTGGCATCACGATTGGCCCGCGATGGACGCCATGTCGCGATCTCAGCGCGCAATGCCGAGGCGCTGGCGACAATCGCGCGTGCGGCCGGCGCCTCGATGCACGGCTTCGCGCTCGACGTCACGGATACAGCGGCCTGTGCACGCACCGTCGATGCCATCGAAGCGGCGCATGGCGAGATCGACCTGGCGATCCTCAATGCCGGCACGCATGCGCCGATGTCGGCCGATGATTTCTCGGTCGCGACCGCGCGCAGACTGGTCGAGATCAATCTCATGGGCACGATCAATTGCCTCGCGCCGCTGCTCGCCCGGATGCGCGCGCGTGGCCGCGGCCAGATCGCCATCGTCGCCTCGGTCGCCGGCTATGGCGGATTGCCGACGGCTGCGGCGTATGGCGCGACCAAGGCGGCGCTGATCAACATGATCGAGGCGCTCAAGTCCGATTGCGATCGGCTCGGCATCAAGTTGCAACTCGTCAACCCCGGTTTCGTGAAGACGCCCCTCACCGACAAGAACGACTTCCCGATGCCGTTCCTGTTGCCCGTCGAGACGGCCGTCGATGCCTTCGTCGCCGGCCTCGCAAGCGATCGCTTCGAAATCGTCTTTCCGAAACGCTTCGCGCTGCTGCTCAAGCTGCTGAACATGCTGCCCTACCGCGCCTATTTCGCGCTGGTCCGCCGGATGACGGGCAAGTGAGCGGGATCTCCCGGGGTGGCGCTATGCACCCCAGCGGCGCCGACCATCCTGAAGGATCCCTGAGGCGGTGTTGATGACCCGCCTCTCGAGACCATCACCTGCGCCGTCGATCCACCATAGCCCGAGCGCGAGCGACAGATAGACGACCGCGCCGATCAGGATTTTCGCCGCGAGTATGATCACGAGTGGTCCGGGCAACGTTCCATCCAAGGCAACCAGGACCGCGAGCATGGCAACGCCCGCCACGATCGGACGGAGAACGCCGCGCAGAAGCATGCCAGGGGAAATTGTTGTCAGACGACACAGCATGCCCGCGAAAACCGCCACCGAAAGAACCATCACCACCGCCCAAGCGATGGCGACTCCCTCGACCCCCCAATACAGGAAGGCGGGGTAGGTGCCCGCGACGATCAGGATGGTGTTCAGCCATGTCCCCAGCGCCACCAGGCTGATCTTTCCCAGCACCATGACCTGCTCGGCCAGGCAGCTCTGGATCACGCGGAGCAGTCCTGCGATCGCGAAGATCTGCATCAGCGTGACGATCGACATCCATTTCAGACCAAGCATGACTGGCACGAGTTCGGGCGCGACGGCCGCGATTCCGAAACAGAACGGCGTCGCGACGAGAACGATTGCCGAGAATGCGTTCATCAATGCGGCGCGGTATCGCAGGGCGTCATCTCGCAGCTTCACGAAGCCCGGCACGAGGACACTCGCGATCGGCGCTACGATCGCGGCTGTCGGCATCATTGCCAGTTCGATCGCCAACCCCATCTTGCCTACCGAGGCTGCGCCCCCAAGGGCGCCGACCATTGCGGTGGGCACATGAGCCTGAATCGAAGTGCCGATCGAGTGGACCACGTTCCACTGCGAGAAACTCCAGATCTCACGCCAATACAGGAGAGCGAAGCGTGGCCGATAGGGGCTCATCACGTAGCTCAGGATCGTCGACAAGGACTCGCGGGCGAGAATTCCCAAGGCCAAGGCAAGATAGCTGCCGAGATACATGGCGAGCCCGATCGTCACCGGGACGGAGATGAGCTGAGCGGTCACGTTGAGTTGGAATTCCTTCCCGAACTGGAGATCCCTGTGGAAGGTGATCGTTCCGATATTCTCGAAAGCGCGAATAGCCGTCGCGGCTGCGATGATCCAGATGACCAAGGTAACCCGTGGTTCAGCATAGATTCGCGCGATGACTGGAGCCGCTACGGCGGCAATGACCGCGACACTGATCGTCTGACCGACGCGGATGGTCCAACCCGTGTCGAAATACCGCGTATCGCTGCCGCCTTTTTGGATGATCGCGCGGTCGACCCCAAAGCTGAGCACGCTGTCGGCAAAGCCGATGACGACCATCGCCATCGCGATCAACCCGAAATCCTCCGGCGACAGCAGGCGGGCGAGGATCACGACGTTGAGGAGACCGAGCGCGCGCATCACCCAGCGCATGGCGACCATCCAGACCGCTCCGCGCATGAGCAACCCACGAAGGGGAGGCGGCGAGTCTCCCTGGGGGGCAGGCTCAGTGGCTGTCGACATGTACGGGGCCTTCTGGTCCAGAATTGGGCGCGCTGCTGTCGTTCTTCGAGGAAGACGGTCGGACGCGGAGGGGGTGCTTCGTCCTTCCGAGACGCCGTACCGACTATGCCGGATACGTCCTGAAGTTAGACGCAGAACTGCTCAATTCCTTGGAGCGCGCGCCAAGCGACTCTCGAACGTGAAGATCCAAGGCCGTCGCCGTGATCACGACAAACCACCAACCATCGTAGAACCCCAGAGACAGGAAGAACGATCCGACCGCAAACCCGACGACGGACACCTGCATCATGCTCGCGAGTTCGAAGGCCCATTTCCAATCCGGCAGGTTGCGCGTGAGTCGCCGAGTTCGCCGGAGATAGAAGAGGGTCGCCACATACAGTGTGACGTGGCACAAAAACGCTGGCACGCCCGCCTCGGTGAGAACCTCGATATAGCTGTTGTGGATCGCGCGGGGGCGCACGTTCTGATCGATGGACCCCACCAATGCGGGCAAGGTAGTGCCATGGAAACCGATGCCGGCGAGCGGGTGCTGCGAAGCCAGCGTCAAAGCGACACGCCAGATGTCGAGTCGCCCCGTCGCAGACGCGTCGAGCTCGTAGTTCTGGATCGTTCCAAAGCGCGCCCACAGCGCATCTGGAGCGAACTGGACGGCCACCACCGCAAAGACCAATACGCCGATGCCCGTTATTGCCTTCTTCGATGATCGCCACCACAGCACACTCAAGCATGCCGCCAGCGCGAGCATGCCACCACGAGAGTAGGTGAACAGGGTAGCCACCATCGTGAAGAACGCCATCGCCGCGGCGCCGATGCGGATGATGCGTTGCGAGCTCTGAAAGGCCAAGTAGACCATCAGCGGCAACACCAGCACGAGGGCGGTGGCGAGATGATTGTTGTCGCCGATCATTCCGGCTACGCCACCGACCGACCACACGCCGCCGGTCATGAAGGTCCATATCCCGCCTTTCAACCCGAAATACCCCAAGGACAGGACGATGATCCAGACGAAGGCATGGATCCGCAGGCGCGAGTTGAGCAACGGCATCGTCAGAAGAGAGAGCAGCAAGCCCTTCCAAGTCGTGTCCCAGCGCGAATAGCTCATGATCGGATCGAACGCAGATATTTGCGCGAGCGTTGTGAAAACGAGCAACCCCGCCATCGCCCAGGTGACCGCCGTATTCGGCGGAAACTTGCGTTCGGGCGAGACCAGGATCGACAAGAAAAACAAGCCTGCGACCACCGCCGCATAGCTGAACGGCAGGAAGTCGTAGGTCATCTCGTGCGGGCTCATCACCGACACCCAGCACCAGAGCATCGCGCCCACGAAGGGGGTTACGAAGATCAGCGGCAGGTAGCTGACGAACATCAGCAGGAAGATGTACGCGCGCATGCGACGTTACCTCGGCCCTGCCGAGCGGCCGTCGCGGCGCTGGTCGTCCAGTTCGAAAGCATCGCGGCGTCCAGACGGTCCGCTGCCCGACGGTCGCTTCGGGTCCTCCGGCGCGACGCGCATCGCGATGATGCCCCATTCGCCGTTCTTGTTGCCGCGGCGCTCGTTGATGATCACCCAGATGATCACGTAGCCGATCGCGAGACAGAACAGCAGAAACAGCAGGGTATCCATTTCGGTTCTTCCTCTCGTCCGCGCGCGGGTGATCGATAGTCAGGAACGGAGCGCGGTCGGGTTACGTGCCGGCGGAGACATACCTCATACGACCGGCGCGCCAACGGCAATTGCGCACGCCGTCCTAGATTTCACCGGGAGTTGGCCCCAGCAGCGTTAACACACGATGAATTCGCGGCGTCAGAGCGCGGGATCATTCCGCCGACAACCCCCTCAACGCGACTCCGGCCCCTTCCAACGCGCGGCGGACGGCGCCGGCCATGGCGACCGCCGCCGGATTGTCGCCGTGGACGCAGATCGTGTCGACAGCCACAGGCACCCGCTTGCCGGTGACGGAGATCACCGCGCGCTCCTGGACCATACGCATTACATTGGTTGCCGCGAGATCGGCGTCATGGATGACGGCGCCCGGCAGCTTGCGCGATACGAGCATGCCGCGATCGTCATAGGCGCGGTCGGCGAAGACTTCGCGCGCGATGCGTAAGCCCATCTTCTCGCCGGCGCGCTCCAGGCTGCCGCCGGGCATCACCATCAGGATCAGGTCGCGATCGATCGCCTTGACGGTGCGCGCCAGCATTTCCGCCAGCGCGTCGTTCTCCTGACACGCATTGCCGAGGGTGCCGTGCGGCTTCACATGCGCGACTTTCAGCCCGACATAGGCCGCCATCTCGCGGATCGCCCCGACCTGGTAGACGATCATCTTCGCGAGATCGGCGGGATCGTCGCCCACGATGCGCCGCCGCCCGAAGCCCCAGGGGTCGAGATAGCTCGGATGCGCGCCGATCTGGACGCCATTGCGCTTCGCCAGCGTCAACGTGTCGTGCATCACCAGCGGATCGCCGCCGTGGAAACCGCAGGCGACATTGGCCGTGGTCACGATGCGGAGCATCGCCGCATCGTCGCCCATCGTATAGGCGCCCCAGCTCTCGCCCATGTCGCAGTTGAGATCGACGCTCGCCATCTGTTGTTCTCCCCTCGCTCGGCCGCTGGTCTTAATATCCCGCCTCATGACACAACGAGTTTGCCACGACCGGGGAAGAGGACGATGACGAAACTGCGTGAAATTACGACTGGCCTGCGCTTCCCGGAAGGCCCGGTGGCGATGCCGGACGGATCAGTGATTCTGGTCGAGATCGCATCCGCGAAGCTCACCCGCGTTCTACCCGACGGAACGAAGCAACTGATCGCACAAATGACCGGTGGCCCCAATGGCGCGGCACTCGGGCCCGACGGCAAGATGTACATCTGCAACAATGGCGGGTTCGAATGGATCGATGATCCACTCCACGGGCTGCGCCCGCGCTTCCAGGCGCCCGACTACTCCGGCGGCCGGATCGAGCGCGTCGATCTGGCGACAGGCGCGATTGAAATCCTCTACACCCACACTGAACACGGGCCATTGCGCGGCCCCAACGACATCGTGTTCGACGGCGATGGCGGGTTCTGGTTCACCGATCTCGGCAAGAGTCGGCCGCGCGAGCGCGACCATGGCGGCATCTACTACGCGCGCGCCGATGGCAGCCAGGTGAAGGAAGTCGTTCATCCGTTCCTGACCCCCAATGGGATCGGGCTGTCGCCCGACGATCGCACGCTCTACGTCGCCGAGACCGAGGGCGGCAGGCTCTGGGCATTCGACATCGCGGGCCGCGGCGAAATCCGCCGCGCGCCATGGCCGAGCCCGCATGGCGGGTGTTTCCTGGCCGCGATGCACCGCTTCCAGCGCTTCGATTCACTCGCGGTGGAGGCCAATGGCAATGTCTGCGTCGCCACGCTCGCCACGCCCTGCATCACCGTGATCGCGCCCGATGGGCGCGTGGTCGAGCAGATCGAAACCGACGATCTGCACACCACCAACATCTGTTTCGGCGGGCCCGATCTCAAGACGGCCTACATCACGCTGTCGAACTCCGGGCGCCTCGTTGCGATGGATTGGCCGCGCGCCGGGCTGCCCTTGCATCATCTCAACAAGCGGTCGTGACGGCATCGATCCGCATCCGGCCAGCCGGCGACAGCGGTCTGGTCGTCGAGTTCGAGGAACGCATCGATCCAGCCGTCAGTGCACGCGTGCTCGATCTCGACCGCGCGCTCGCCGAGGCGCCGCCGCTCGGCGTGCTCGAGACGCTGCCGACCTATCGCTCGTTGCTCGTGCGTTTCGATCCGCTGGTCGCTGACCCAGCCGCGCTCGAAGCCGAGCTGATGCGTCGCGCCGCCGCCAGCCGTGCGGACGCCAAGCAAGGACGGCTCTGGCGCATCCCCGTCGCCTATGGCGGCCATTATGGGGAGGATCTCGACCATGTCGCGCGCGAGAAGGGCCTGACCAGCGCCGAAATCGTCAAGCTTCACGCAGGCAAATTCTATCACGTCTACATGATCGGTTTCGTGCCCGGCTTCACCTATCTCGGTGGGCTCGACGAGCGGCTGCATATCTCGCGGCGCATCGATCCGCGCCTCAAGGTTCCAGCCGGAACGATCAGCATCGGCGGTCAGCAGGCGGCAGTGCAGTCGATCGAGGCGCCGTCGGGTTGGCATCTGCTCGGCCGCACGCCGGTGCGTGTGTTCGACATGCGTCGCGACCCGCCCTTCCTGATCCAGCCCGGCGAGCGCGTAGCCTTCACGCCGATCGACGCCGGCAGCTTCGAGCGGCTGAGCGGACACGCGCAACGTGGCGAGATCGTCGCCGAGGTCGAGCCGTGAGCGCGCTGATCGTTCTCGCTGCGGGCCCGCTCTCGACGCTGCAGGATTCCGGACGCTGGGGATACCTGCGCAACGGCGTGCCGCCTGCAGGCGCGATGGACATGATCGCCCTCGTCGCGGCGAATCTTCTCGTTGGCAACGCGCCGACGGAGGCTGCGATCGAGTTCACCCTGGTCGGCGACGGTTACGAGCTCGACGCCGACAGCGCGCGCGTGGCCGTGGTCGGCGAGGCCGCGATCAGCCTCAACGGCGCCGCGATCGCTCCGTGGCGCAGCATCACTCTCAAGCGCGGCGACCGGCTGCAGATCGGGGCGCTGAAACGCGGCGCGCGCGGCTATCTCGCCGTCGCCGGCGGGTTCGCGATAACGCCGCAGCTCGGCAGCCGCTCCACGCATACCCGCTCCGGGCTCGGCGGCGGCGCGCTCACCACCTCGATGCGGATGCCGCTCAACCGAGCGCGGATCGATGCCGGCAGGGATGTCGCGCTCGACCCGGCGCAGCTTCCCTATCTCTCCGGTCCGATCAGGATCGTATTGGGACCGCAGGACGATCGCTTCACTGCTGACGGCATTGCCGCATTCCTGAGTAGCGAATACACGGTGACGACGGATGCCGACCGCATGGGCTATCGGCTCGACGGGCCGGAGATCGCACATCGCGACGGGTTCGACACGATCTCCGATTCCATCATGACCGGATCGATCCAGGTGCCGGGCACGCGCAAGCCGATCGTGCTGATGGTCGACCGCCAGACGACCGGCGGCTATCCGAAGATCGCGACGACGACGACGGCCTCGCTGCCGAGCCTCGCACAGCTGCGCCCCGGCGATCGCTTGCGCTTCACCGCGGTCAGCGTCGCCGTCGCACGGGAGTTGCTCGCGGCACAGGTCGCGCAGCTCCGCGCCCTCGCTGCCCAACTCACGCCAGTCCTGCGCGATCCGCGAGAGCTCTCGAGCGACTTCCTGCTTTCGACGAATCTCATCGCGGGAGTCGTCGGGCCTCACGACTGACTCCGCATCGCGCTTGCGACGCTGGCCGAGGTGCGAAATGATCCAGGTCCGCAACCAGTCGGGGGAAGAGTGCGCGTCAGAGCCGAACCGATTTCACATGCCGCCTTCGCGCCCTTCGGCGAGCTCGTCGTGCATCGCGGCGATGCGATGCGACGCTATCTCGATCATGCGCCTGATCACATCGCGCCAGCCGACGCCATGCGCTTCTGGGTGAGCCGCTACGAGTCGCCGAAGCTCTCGCCGCTTTCCTATCCGAAGCTCGAGCGGCATCCGTTCTCGGCGCAGACTTTCATTCCGCTCTCGGTCGAGCGCTACGTCGTCATCGCCGCACCGACCGACGCCGCGGGTGGCCCCGAGCTCGCCGGCTTGCACGCCTTCCTGGTCGGTCCCGGCACGGGGATCAGCTATCGACGTGGCGTCTGGCATGGCCCGATGACCATTCTCGATGCGCCGGCCGAGCTCGCGGTCACCATGTGGTCGACCGGCGATGTGAAGCAGGACGACCAGTGGTTCGATCTCGCCGAGCCGCTCACCGTCGAGATCGATTGAACGAATTGACGACAACCAAACGAACATGCCGATGAAGACGATGGCCAGATTGGCGCCTTGGCGCGCGGCGTTTCGGTCGACCGGGCTTCGAGATCAAGGACATTCCGTTCTCCGCCTTGTTCGCGGCGCTCTTCGCCAACCAGATCGAGTTCACGGCCAATCCGCTGAACATCACGGCGGAGCGCGCGGAGCGGATGCTCTAAACCGAGCCGTTCTTCGCCACCGGCAACGGCTTCATCACCGCGGCGAACGCCGAGATGAAGGCGCTGGAGGAGTTGAAGGGCAAGGCCGTCGCGGTCAATCGCGGCACGATCTCGGACACCTGGGCCACCGCCAACGCGGAGAAGCTCGGCTTCGAGGTGCAGCGCTACGACAGCTTTCCGGATTCGGTGCAGGCCGTGATCACGCGCCGCGCCTTCGCCGCGCTCAACGAAATCCCGACCGCGGTCTATGCCGCGAGCCAGAACCGCGCGATCAAGGTCGCGTTCAAGGATTACACCGGCCGCAATTTCGGCATCGCCTTCCGGCCGGAGAGCAAGGACTACCGCAACAAGGTCGAGGAGACGATCGAGTGCATGAAGCTCGATGGCACGCTCGTTAAGCTGCACGAGAAATGGTAAGGCGCGGCGCCCGATGCCGCGGCTCGGCAAGCCCGAGGACGTCGCCACTGCCGCACTTTATCTCGCTTCGGACGAAGCGAGCTACATGACCGGCGTGAATCTGACGGTCGATGGCGGCTGGATGGCCGCCTGAGGTTCAACGCGCAACGCTCTTCAGAGCCGGTGCGTCGAGCATCTCCGCCTTCGCGGGAGCGGCGCGCTGGAAGGACAACGTCACCTCGCCGATCCCGATGCCCCATTTGGACACGCGCGCACGGTTGAGCAGCACGCCGTCCGGCTGCAGGAACATCCAGTCGTTGAAATCGACGTTCCAATTCGTCTCGCCGATCTTCAGCGCCAACGCGTAGCGCCAATTCAGCGCGTTGCCGGAGGATTGCCCCTGCGCGGTGCCAATCACGTCATCGGCCTCACCTTCATAAACGCCGGGTGAAATCTGCCGGAGACGCCACACCCGACGCTGCGTTTCGCCGTCGGCATAGACGAAATCCTCCTCGAGCACGAAGTCGGCGGCGCCTTGCCGGCGACCGACGATGTCGACGGTGAACTCGCGGCGCAGCCTGCCGAAGCGATCCTCGAAGATTCCCCAGGCACGGGAGCGGCCTTCGAAATACTGGAACAGATCGAGCTTCGGCTCGCGCGCACTGAAATCCTCGACCCGCATGTCCTGGCACCCGATCAGCGTGACTACGGCCGCCCCGATGGCGGCGGCTCGAATGGTTTGCATGAGCGTTATTCGCCCTTGATCGATGATCGGATCACTCGTGCGAGCGTTGCCTGGCGCGCGGCATCGAGCGGGAAGCGCCACATCAGGCCAATCGCCAGAAGCTTGAGCGCGACGGGGACCCAGGCATAGAGCACGGCGAGCATCAAGCCGCCGTCATGGGCGACGCCACCAGCTGCGTCGAAGCCGGCGAGGTCGAGCAAGGGGAAGGCCACGCCGACCGCCAGGGCCAGCGCCATTTTCATCGCCATGCCCCAGAGCGCGAAGTAGAGGCCCGCACGGCCATCACCGCCCGCAGCCGTGTCTTCATCCACCACATCGGCCTGCATCGCCGGCGGCAAGGCCAGATCGGCGCCGAGCCCGAGCCCGGTGATCAGGCAGATGACGACGAAGCCAATCGCCGCCCCGGCTGGCAGCAAAGGGGCGAAAGCGAAGGCAGCGCAGGTCGCCAGCATGGCGACGCACCACGCTCGATGCTTGCCGAGACGCCGCGCGGCGGCGGCAGCCACCGGCACGCCGGCCAGACCGGCAAGGAAATAGACGAGCAGGAAGATGCCCTGCTGCGCCTCGAGCTGCAGGCGCTGGGCAACGAACATCAGGAACAGCGTCGAGGGCAATCCGTTGGCGAAGCTGTTGACGAAATAGGCCAGGAGCAACCGCAGGAACGGACGATTGC
>Ga0163144_10002037_pt1 | contig 47178 bp, 41 predicted proteins | sample OliLak19BULKMAT1_FD_123175 | JGI IMG/M metagenome (GOLD analysis project Ga0163144, IMG submission 123175) | Freshwater microbial mat bacterial communities from Lake Vanda, McMurdo Dry Valleys, Antarctica - Oligotrophic Lake LV.19.BULKMAT1 | ecosystem: Environmental > Aquatic > Freshwater >... | reverse complement strand
GGGAAGGACTAGGTAGAGCAGGAACAAAACCCCCGCCGCCAATACCAGCCAACCGCGTTTGGGAGCGAGGAAGGAACGCCCAAAAAAGCACAACAAGGCGCCGAACCATAGACCGGCGGCCAGCACATCCATCGAGATGTCATAGCCGCGGAAGAGGGTCAAAAGCATGCGTCCCTTGCGGACGATGCCTCCCCATTGGTTCGGGGCAGCGGGCACTCCGGATTTGGTGGCCAAGTACGCGCCGACGAGGCCGATCAACAGAAGAAGCGTAAGCCCAGTCCAGACGACGCGGCGCAATAGCGGAGGCGTCCAGTTCGTTTTCCGGCGACACTGCCAGATGTCGGGAAGAACTCGACACGAGGCAACGACCGCATACAGAAACGCCGCGGCCAAATGCCAAAAAAAGAGCAGACCGACCAATCCCAAATGAATTAGAGACAGTGCCATTCTTGGCTGTTCCTTGCGGTTCAGCCAACCTGCGTAGGCCAGGACCAAGAAGGCCAATCCAACGCCCGAGTAGTAGTTCAAAAAGCCCCAGAAGAATTGACTGCTCAAACAAAAAGGCAGCCACAATAGCGAGGCGGCCCAGGCGCCGGGTTTTCCGTCGCCCTCCTGCAAGATGAACAATGCGGGGCCGAGCCAATAGAGGATCGCCGCCAGGGACACGAATATCTTGCCCGCCGTGAGGGGCGACCAAATCATCATCAGCCAGGGAATGACGAGATCGCCGCCCAGATTGGGAAGCAGGCGATATTCAATCTCGTACCCGCCCGGCAACGGCTCTCCCTGGAAATGGAGCGCTTCCAAATAGTGTCGGGCGAGATGGTTGGGAGTATCGACCTGCGGCAGGTAATGAACCGACCAAATGACAAACAGAGGCAACGCCAAGCCCGGGCCGATCAGCAGGGTATTCGCGGCACGCGCCGGAAAGAGTCGTCCGGTAGCGGCGCCGTCCGCGTCCATCCCCATGCCCCCAGTTAGCACGACGCGCAAGCGAGTGATTAATGCACGGTCTGCGGAAACTCTTCCTCGGGTTTCAGTTCCGCTTCCTTAGGCGCGAACGACGGCGGATGGAAGAAGAGGAGCAAAAGGACCGCCCCAACCAGCGCCGCCCCCATTGAATATTGAAAGACGATGGGATAGTTGACGACGGCAGCGCCCGCGCTATTCGTAACCATATTCGCTTCCTTTAGCCGGCCGCACAGGAAGTTCGCCGCGAACGGGCCGATGCCCAGGATCAAGACATTGAACAATCCTTGAGCGCTGGAGCGCACATCCTTGGGGAACACTTCATCCACGAAGATGTACACGGTCGCGAAGAAGAACGCATAACAGACGCCGTGAAGGATATTGATAAGGATGGCGGGCGCCTGATCAGGCCAATAGGCGAAGACAGCGAAACGCGCGCCGTGGCCCAAGACGCCCAGAATCATCGTCAGCCGCCAGCCAAAGCGTTTGAGAACAAAGCCCAAGAACAACATCGTGAAGATCTCGGCGATCTGCCCGATTTTCATGACGGGGCCGACCCAGTTGGATGGAATGTTGACCATGCCGCCGTCCGCCGCCGGGCCAAGGAAGGTGAAGGTCCAGAAGAAAAAGCTCTGGTGGACAGCCGCGTCGATGAAGGTGACGAAGAACAGGACAAGGACAAAGGGCTTGCGCAGAAGCTTCATCGCCTTGAGCCAAGCGAGCGAATCTTCACCGGCGACCGCAGGCTTGGGGGGCGTATGCGGCAACGCCAAACTAAACGCCGCCAAAAGCAGAGAGGCAACACCTGCGAGGAGGAAGATGTACGACTTCCGCTGCATCGCGGGCGCGCCGTCCAGCGAACTACCCAGCGCCGATCCAAGCCATTCGCCGAAACCAACCGCGCCGAAGTCCTGCACCTTGCTCCAGTCGACGAGAATAAAAATAAAGGGCCAGCTGGCCGCGATCCAGCCGATCGTGCCCCAGAGGCGAACGGGGCCGAAGTCGCGGGCGGGGTCGCGCAGATTCGCGAAGGCGATGGAGTTCGTGATGGAAATCGTCGGCACATAAAAGACGGAATGGAGCAACATCAAAGAAAAGAACGGCCAAAAGGGGGCGGGGGCGCTCTCCGCGCCCGGTTCCCGACGAATGAAAAACAGGCCCAGGATCGCCAAACCACCGACCAAATGGCTAAATGCCAGGAAGCGTTCGGCCGCGAATTTGCGATCCGCGAATTGCGCGCTGAAGAAGAGGGCCACGAGCGCGCCGACGTTGAAGGCGCCGTAGATGAGGGGCAGTTGCCAGTCGTTGTTGAAGCCGAGCCTTGGGATGTAGTCGAAGCCCAGTTCAAACCACGCTCCCCAGATGAAGAATTGCAGGAACATCATCAGGGCGAGCTTGAACTTCAATCCGCTCTGCTGCGGCGCGGGCGACTCGATGGCATTTGCCATTTCAATAGGCTCCGAAGCTGGTCCGAGATAGTTGCGTGCAATCTACCAACGCGCCCCTCGTTTGGCAACCATCGATTTCCCCCCGTAGGACAGGCTTCCAGCCTGTCCGAACACCGCGCGGTCCCGACTCCATACATTAGCCTTGTCCGCCCGCGAAAGCCCAGAGACGGCCGTCTCTGGGCTTTCGCAAAGTTTCTTGCCCGCGACGAGGTGACGATGCGCATCGAGTTCTATGGTCTGACGCTGGAAACGCCCAAGGCTACGTTCTACTTATGGTCGCCCTGGCGCGCCAGCGCCTTGGAGCATAAGCTCTTTGACGCCGTGCGAAATTTCCCCGGCGTCACGGTCGAGGAAGAGCCCGATGAAGTCCGCGTCAACGTCCCGGACGCCAAGACCTTCAAGCAGTCCATCACCAGCGTTGCGCGCATCCTCAAAGGTTGGCAAGAAGACGCGGAGCAAGGCCGCGAACGGCGGGCCTGGCGTTGGCTGTTCGAGGGCGACACCGACGACAACGGCTACGACCATGCCGGCGAACCCGCCTGCCTTTGGGTCTTCCTCCGCATCGGCCTGGACCGCGCCGGTGGCTTCGACGAAGCCGAACGAGCCGAAGACATCGACCTGAACGGGTTTGGCTTACGGATTTGGCCCGCGCAAGCATAACAAGAGTTGGCGAGCCAGGAGCGTGAGCGACTGGAGTCTTGACCCCGCACTCCAGTCGCTTACGCTCTTGGCTCGCCATTAACTGAGGGATGAACGTACTGCATGCTTAAGGCCTTTTTGCTTTGTGAAAACATCACCGATAATCCATCGAACAAGCTTCTAAAGGACTTGCAAGGGGCAGGCCTGTCAAGGAAGGTGAGCGTGGGCCCACTTCCCGCGAAACTGTCCTTCTGGGTCTTCGTGCAGTTGTCGGATCAGAAAGACACTGGCGAGGTGCGATTGGCACTCACGCGCGCGGATTCAGGTCGGCGCTACTTCTTCCGTCCGGTCACCGTCCGGCACGAAGACTTGGTGCAGGCGACCGTTTTCTGTATCCGATTGTATGATTGCGTATTTCCAGAGCGGGGCATTTACTTCCTTGAACTGTGGTACGATAGCGAATGGGTAGTCGATCAGCGTCTCGAACTGACCTAGCGGGAGAGAACGATGGCGAAGCGAGAAAATAAACCGGCCGGTACTGCGGAAGTTCAGGTATTTGAACTGACAATGGACAACCCCGAAGACCAAGACGAACTGAACCGCCGTCTGCATAAGCCGGGTGAGTCCGTCAATGGCCCGTCCAGGATGAAGGGACGCAAAGTGAGAGACGAATCAGCAACGGAGTCTACAGAGAAGAAAAGCCGAAACAACGGACGAAGCTGATTGGAGCGTGTGTTGGCGAGCCAGGAGCGTGAGCGACTGGAGTTTCGACCCCGCACTCCAGTCGCTCACGCTCCCGGCTCACCGGTTTGAGTTTATTTCGGCGCCATGCGCAACGCGCCGTCCAACCGCAGGACGCAACCGTTGAGCATCTCGTTCTCGATGATATGCCTTACCAGGGCGGCAAATTCCGCGGGGCGGCCCAGGCGAGAGGGAAACGGCACCTGCTGCCCCAACGATACCCGCGCTGGTTCCGGCAACCCCGCCAAGAGCGGCGTGTCGAAAATCCCCGGTGCGACGGCGACGACTCGTATGCCGTGCCGCGCTAACTCGCGCGCCGCCGGCAATGTCATCGACGCCACGCCTCCCTTTGACGCGCAGTACGCTAGTTGCCCCATCTGTCCCTCGAACGCGGCCACCGACGCGGTGTTGATGAGCACGCCGCGTTCGCCCTCGGCCGACGGCGTGTTCTTTTCCAGCGCCGCCGCCGCCAAGCGCATCACGTTGAAAGTGCCCACCAAGTTGATGGCGATCACGCGCTGAAAGGTCGCGAGGGAATGCGGCCCGCTTTTTCCCAGTATTTTCTCGGCATGCCCAATGCCCGCGCACTGGATCGAGCCATTCAGCGCGCCGAAAGTGTCGACGGCCTTGCTCACGGCGGCCTGGACCGAACCTTCGTCGGTGACGTCGGTGCCTTGAAAAAAAGCGGTCGAACCCAGTTCTTTCGCGAGGGCGGCGCCGGCCGTTTCGTTGACGTCGGCGATGACGACGTTGGCGCCCGCCTCGGCAAGAAGCCGGGAACAGGCGCCGCCAAGTCCCGAGGCGCCGCCGCTGACGAGAAATGTCTTGCCCGAAATGTTCATGATGCAGCCTCGCGCTTGGTGGATGATCGAGCGCTATTTTACGTTTTTCATTCCCATGTCCCAGGTTGCCCTGTTTCGTGGTTGCCGCCAAACTTTCCACGGCTGCTTCTCGTCGGTTCCGTGACGTATAACAACCCAAAGAGAGGGGAACCGTCACTTCCACAGGAGCAAACCATGAATGCGATCGCTTTGATGATGGCCTCGGTCCTGAGCGCGCAACCCGGCGGACCCGCGGGCGCGGCGCTGCAACAGGATGCGAAGCTCATCGCCGCCGACAACAACCGTTTCGCCGTCGAGCTTTATCAGCAATTGGCGCAGGGAAACAAGAACCTCTTTTTCTCACCGTTTAGCGTTTCGTCGGCGCTAGCCATGACGTATGGCGGAGCGCGCGGCGACACCGCCAAGGAAATGCGCGACGCGCTTCACTTCCCGTTCGAGCCGGATCGCTTCCACCCCGCGTTCGGCATGCTCGTCCGTCAGATCAACGGCGAAGAAGGCAAGCGGGCCTACAAACTCGTGACGGCCAACCGTCTCTGGGGCCAGAAAGACTACGGCTTCCTGCCCGATTACTTGAAGCTGACCGGCGTGAGCTATCAGGCCGGCCTGGAAGAATTGGACTTCAAACGCGACCCCGAAGGCGCGCGCAAGACGATCAACGCCTGGGTGGAAAAGCAAACGCAGGACAAGATCAAGGATCTGCTCAAACCCGGCGTCCTCTCCGCGGATTCCCGCCTCGTGCTCACCAACGCCATCTATTTCAAGGCGGCGTGGCGCGACGAGTTCAGTGAACGCGCGACCAACAAGAAGGACTTCCACGGCGCCAAGGGAACCGCGCAGGTCGCCATGATGCACAAGTCCAAAGACATGTTGCTCTACCAGGACGACCGTCTGCAACTTCTCACCCTGCCCTACGAGCGCGGCGATCTGTCGATGCTGATCCTGCTTCCCCGTGCCAAGGACGGTTTGTCCGCCCTGGAGAAATCGCTCGCGTTCAAGGAGTTGGCGCAGTCGGCGGCAAAAGCGAAACTCTTCGCGGTGAAACTCAGCATGCCGAAAATCAAGATGACGGCGGAAGAGTCGCTCAATCGCCCGCTGATAAAACTCGGTATGAAATTAGCGTTTACCAAAGCCGCGGATTTTTCGGGCATGGCGACCGGCGAACAATTGCAGATCACCAGCGTGGTCCATAAGGCATTCGTCGACGTCAATGAAAAGGGAACCGAGGCCGCCGCGGCGACGGGCGTCGTCGTCGGCGTCACGAGTCTGCGCGCCCCGCGTCCGCCGGCCGAGGTGAACGTCAACCACCCCTTCCTTTTCTGGATTCAGGACAATCGCAGCGGCAGCGTCCTATTCATGGGCCGCGTCATGGATGTGAACTGATCGTTACCATCGCGGCGGGGAGTTCAATCCTCGCCGCTGATGGTTCGGTTGATTTACTTTTGACCTATCCCCATGAGCCTGGGCGTGGGCTCCAGAAACATAAAAAAGTGCCCCTCCTCGCTCCGCTCTCCGACGATTGCTGTGCGGACACGGATGACGCGAATCGCCCGCGCGGGCAATCCCGCCAGCAGGGAATGCTCCTCTTCACTGGCCGCATACGCCGCCAGGGGCAAGACCGCCAGGATCTGGCACGACCATGTTTTTCCCTTCAGACCTTCGAGCGTCTGATCCAGCAACTCATCCAGTTCGCCGCCGGATTGCACCGCCAATCGGCCGCTCAAGCAGAACGGCAAATGGCAAAGACGCATCATCGCGTCGCGGTCGCGCCTGCGCATCGCATCCATGAAACGCTCGAAAGAGCGGCGGGATCGGTAGGTGGGGCCAACCTCCCACTCCTTGCCCCTGTTCGCGTCGGAGCGAAATAGAGGCCAATGCGGCGCCTGGTCCTTCGCTTTTTTCCACAGCGCCGGCGAGAGTTCAGATGCCGTCGGAGCGGCGGCGATCAGGGAACAGGCACGCTGGGCGCCGCTGGAGCTTTTCGCGCCGCCCTTGATCATTGCCAGAGTTGCGGCGTCGTTTCGGGCCAAGCGCAATACCTCACCCGCGATTTCCTCCTCCAAATAAGCATCCGGACACGATTCAAGCAGACGCCAAAGGTCCGGCGCGCAAGCCTTGGAGGCACAAACGCGGATCGATGCTTCCAACGCATTTGCATCCACGTCGCGTTCCAAGACGCGTAGACAGGACAGCACGCGTTTCTGTCGTTCGGGAAACTCGTTCTCCGCGAAGGAGCGCAAGAGACAAATCACACCCGGCCCCAATTGCACGAGTCGTTTCTGCGCCGTTTCACGTTCGCGGAAACCGGAGGCCCCTAGTTGATCGATCCAGACAAGCGCCTTCTCTCGATCCGTTGCCGAAAGGTGATACCGCGCCCATTCGTCCCGCTGCTTGGCCGCGGACGCGGGAAAGCGGGCCGTCCGCAACAAGGCGGCGTCGGCCGACCCTTGGCTCTTTCCGGCGTCGACGGCCTCCGTGCCGCTCCAGGTCAGCCAACATTCCATGGCGACCAGGAACACAAACGACATGCGCGTTCTTTCGCTGCCTTTCTTTGCGGCCTTTGTCGAAATTACCGTTGGGGGCGGTGAAGCTTTTACAGAATTGCTCACCTTTTTACAAAATCGACCAGAGCTCTCGGAAGGGGTCCGGAAACGATGGAAGTCCTAACTGATTATTTGAAAGTGACTTGTGGAGGAACGGCACATCGGCTTTGCCATTTGGCACGCGGAGTGCCTTATCAATAAACATCGAATCGAACAAGGAGGCAACGCAGTCCAAACGATCAATTCGAACTGTTCCCCCGACAGGAGTTGTTCCCCCAACGACTCACCCCCGCCGACGCGGTTGCGAGGTTCCCCCAAACCTCCAGACCCAAACCCGTCGGCGAGTTGAAACGATCGTACTGTGTTGTCTCCTCACGCCAACATCCTCATCCGACCTCAACTCAAACGACCCTCCCCCAGCCACCTGCTCCCCCGCAGGTGGCTCTCTTCTTTTTACACGCAACAACCGGCCTTCAAACATACACGCGAATCCCCTTGTTGCACGGCACGGCATGTTGGAATCGGCGAGTTCCCCGGCGCTCCCCCTCCGCAGAATACGGCTATCCGGCAAGAACGCGGAGAGTCTGCCCTTTCCAACCAGCGAAGCGCATGGACGACGCTTCTTCAAGCTGACTCTTGCGTGCGGCGCGTGCCGCTTTTACACTCATCGCATCGAGACCTCTTTTTTTGGAGAAACGCATGAGACTCGCACAAGGGATATTCCTCTTCGGATTGGTCGCCTCACTGCCCTTCGCCGCCATGGGTGGGGAAGGCAAAGACGCGTTGCCTTTGGTGTTCGAAGACGACTTCGAGAAGGGCGCGGCACGTTGGCAGCCGACGGACACGAAGGCGTGGAAAATCGTCAAGGAGGACAAGGGTCAGGTCTACAACCAGTTTCAAACGAGCAAATACAAGCCGACGCACCGCAGCCCGCTCAATATCTCGCTGGCCAAGGATTTGGTGGTTACCGATTTCGTGCTGGAAGCCAAAGTGAAAAGCACCGGCAAGGACGTCGCCCATCGCGACATGTGCCTGTTTTTTGGCCATCAAGGACCGGACCAGTTCTATTACGTTCACATGGCGCGCGATATGGATGACCGGGCGAACCAAATTTTCCTGGTGAACAAGGCGGATCGAACGAAGATCTCCACGAAGACGACCAAGGGCACCAAATGGACCGACGGCTGGCATCACGTCAAAGTGGTTCGCAAAGTCGCGGACGGCACCATCGAGATCTATTTCGACGACATGAAAACACCCGTGATGACGGCCCGCGACAGTACCTTCGCATGGGGCCGCGTGGGTCTGGGATCCTTTGACGATTCCGGAAAATGGGATGACGTGCGCGTCCGCGGCAATCTCAAAAAGTAAACGCCGAAGAAGACTGAAAGCCCAGGGACGGCCGTCCCTGGGCTTTCGGCCGTCCCTGGGCTTTCGGAGCGTGAACCACAAAGAGAACCTTCCGGCCGGTTCGCGGCGGGAAACAAGGGCGGGCCCGGCAATCCGTACAACCGGCGGGTGGCGATGATCAAGCGTTGGCTGCTGGAGGTGGTAGTGGGCGAAGAGGAGATCAAGTCGATGAGGCAAAAACGGACAGTCTGCGGGGCATGACGGCGAACCTGCTGAGCACGCCGCAGGCGAAGTTGGACGACGTCCTGGCGATGCTGAAGGACGACCCGCGCGCGGCGCGGGAGTATCTGGATATGGGGCCGGCGTTGTTTTTCGGCAAGGACCGCCCTGCCAAGGAAGAGCGAACGAAGAAGGGCAAACGGCGTAAACGGTAAGTCGCCGCTCCGCCCCCCAGTCCGCGGACGAAAAGCGTCGTCCGCGGGTCGAACGGGGGTTTGTGCGCGGTGTCGACGCCGGAATTTGCGTTTCGGCAGCCGAAGTTTTAGCCCCGGACAAGGGGTTGGCGTGCGAGAGGCGCGGCGCCCGTAGGACAGGCTTCCAGCCTGTCCGAAATGGCCTCTCACGCCGAATGTTCGCGCAACGTTTCGCATCGGACAGGCTGGAAGCCTGTCCTACGGGGCGGCGAGGGTTGAGAATACTTCGCGCACTTGTTCAAACCCAACGGTGAGGAGAAATCGAGACGAACGGCCATAGCTCTTTGCGCCCAGAATGAAAAAGTTCGGCTCGGGACTGCGTAGCGCGTCGATGCCTCGGGTCGAATCGACGTCGCCTCCCCCGCGCAACTTGGTCGCGAGATGGAGGGGGCCGAACGAGGCGAAACACTCCTGCACCTGGAGTTCGCGATAGAGTTGGCGGTCGGGGGAGTAGCCGACGTTGCCGATGACGCGATCGACTTCCCACGTCTTGGGTTTGTCGGGACCGCGCACTGTGACGCGAAATCCCTTGTCGGGACCGAGGAATTCGATCGCTTCGAGAATCGTTTGCGGATGGTACTCGACGTTGTCGTCGGTGCGGCAGGCGAGCGTATTGGCGCGGACCGCAAGGCGTTCGCGCTCCTTGAGCGGGTCGCCGGCAATGCGCGAGAGAGGTTGGCTACGCTCCGTGCGCGCGATCCAATAGGCCCAGGTCAGATTTCCTTCCGAGGCGAGTTGGGCGAGTTGACAGACGGTCGTAGCCGCGGAGTATCCCGCGCCGACGACGAGCACGCTCTTGTTGAGATACAGATTCTTGCGCTCGCCCAGAATGTCTTCCACCCCGTAGGCGATATGCGGCTCGGCGGCCATCTCGCCCAGCGCGGGGATGCCTCCCTCTCCCATCCAGCGGTGATGGCCGAAGGTGCCCGTGCAATCCAGGATAACGTCAGCCGCCTCGATGCGTTCCCGTCCCTTCGGATCGCGAAGGAGAATGCGAAAAGGCTTCCGCCCTCGCTTCGGATCGCCGGGCAAATCCTCTTTCAATAACCCCTGCCGGGCGATCTGCACGACGGACGATTCCAATTGCACCGCGGGGGCAAGCGCCTCCGCGAGCGGCGCCAGATAGGCGGCGACGTGCTCCCGACCGGTGATGCATTGGTCGTCGGCGGGAAACGCGAAGTTGTGCTTATGTGCCTTGATGAGAGACCGCCCAGCCGGTGTGCTGTTCATGCCGAAGGGGCTGAAGAGTCGAACGTGTCCCCAGCGCTGCCAGTATTCGGCGATGCGCCCGCGTTCAAAGATCGTGAAGGGAAAGCCTAGCGCCTTGGCATGGGCGCCGGCCTCCAGGCCGATGGGGCCGGCGCCCAGTATGGCGATGCGAGGGGAGACTTTGGCCATGGCATCCTTCCTGGAGCACGCGGACCGCTCTCACCGTGGAGATCACCCAGAGATGCATTGGCCAGATATAGCGGATGACGGCGTCGACTGCCAGAGTCAAGATTGCTGCTTGCCCTGTTCCGCGAGGCGTTGGCGCAGGCGGGCAAGCAGGACGGACTTGGAAATCTCAGCGGGCCGAGCGTTGTTGGGCGCGTTGTCCTTGGCGGGCCGGCGATGGGCCATGGTGAGGTTTACTGCGGCTTCCTCGCCCGATTCCTCCGCGAGAATTTCATGCTCTTCGAGAGGAGCGTCGTGGGCCAAGTAGTCGGTTGGGTCGAATAACTCGTCGCCGGCCTGCCCGGGGTCCGGATCGGCAACCGCCGCCTCGACCGGGACCGGAAGCGGGCTCGCCTTGCCGAAGATGTTTTGCACGTCCTCATCCTTGAGGATTCTGTTGACCGCGATATTCACGATCTGGTCGTAAGGCAGGATGATGATTTTTCCTACCTCCTGTGAGCCGGCCATGCGGCCGCGCATGAGGACGAATTCGCGATCCAGCCGCAGTATGTCCTGGGACATGATCTCGCTGCCATTGACGGTGGCAAAGCAGAGAGAATCCCGCATTTTCGCAGGGATACGTCGAATGAGGTCGATCCAACCCGCGCCTTGCATGTTGCGTTCCTGGGTAGCCTTGAGGGGATGGGGATAGGTTGCCCAAAGAAGTGTAGCTTAAAAAAAAGAGCCAGGCCGGCGCTTTCCCCCGAGAGCGACCGACCTGGCCTAAGCGCCCCGTGGTAGGGCGCCGCTGCGGAATGTTGCACGCGTTCTAAAAATCAGCGATCTTTCGCGACCGCTTTTTCCTTCTTGCGGGCCTCGCGGTCGAGTTCGTCGTTGAGCTGGTCGGAGACTTTCAGAGCAGAGTCCGGAGTCACCATTTCCGCGGTGATCGGCCGAATGGAAATCGGTTTGATCGGCGTCTCCGACGGTCGCACTTTCTGGTCGCCGGGCTTTAAGCAACCGATGAGGGCAAACATGCAGAGCGCGATCCAAGTTCCTTTACACATGGCTTATCTCCTCCCTGCCAGGCCGGAGCCGGGGACGGTGCGGATGGCGTCGCCGCCGGCCGGGGCGGTTGTCGCGCGGGATGTGCCTCGTGCTTCGATGCCCAGGTGGTCGTCGAGCGTTTGCTCATCGGGAGACAGCGTCGAGCGGTTTTGGGCGAGGCCCTTAAGTTGCGCTTGATAGGTGTCCCAAACGCGGACTTCCAGTTGCTCCGCACGGCGAAGCAGCGTGTCGTCGCCGGTCTGGACGGCGACCTGCTTGAGCTTGTCGCACACTTCAAGGCGACGGAAGTAGGTTTTCAGAGGGCCGGCGGTGCCGGTCTTGGCGGTCGCGGCGTTGGCGCGCGGCTTGGCGGCATTTTTGTCTTTCTTGGCCTCCGGTCGGCTCGCCTTGCCGCCGCCGAAGACGCGTGAAAACCAGTTCGGTTGGCTGTCCTTGTCGTCCGCGGTCGCCGGACCGGTCCAGACGGCAAGGAGCACTAGCCCCAAGCTCCATATCGCGTGTCGCATGGAATCCCCCATGTTCCGCCGGTCGCCGTGTTCCCCAACACAGCGGCGGCTCAAACTATCTGCGACGTCATTCGTCGTGAAGAGAGAGGGGATATGCCACAGAGGAAGGCGTTTGTCCAGAGGAAAATGCGTTGCTGATTCACTCGCTCGCGCGTCGTGCTAACTGGGAACGACGATGCCCGTCCCGCGCATGCACGTTAGCGCCGGCACCCAGCCAAACCAACCTTTGAGAAACTCCGGCCAGGGCATGCGGTTGTCCCACCAATTGGTCAGATAAATGTGGTCGCGGTCGAAGCCGAACGCGACCATCCAGTGACCGTTGGGAATGTCGAAGCCCCAGAATTTGCCGTCCGAAAGTTGCGAGGTGAAGATGACCGGGATTTGCCGAGTGAGGGTAGCACGCAACGCGGCCTCGCCGTGGATGACCTTGGGCCGATGCCCTTGCGCCCGCAATCCCCGTTCGACGCGGCGTCGACTGGTGCCGAACCAGCCGCCGAGATTGTCGGGCGGATGGTCGCGTTCGAGCCAGGGCATCAGCTTCGGTTGCGGGAGCGTGCCGTCGAGATAGAGGAGGACGGTGGCGACGGCTGCCTGGCCGCAATTCATGTCGCGGATGGCGCCGTCTCCGTTGGTGTACTCGACGAGGCCGGGGATGCCCTGATAGTCGTGCAGGCAGCCGACGGGTGTTACGTAGCTTGGCATGCTGCTATTTTGCCCCTTTTGTTGTTATAATCCCATCAGGGAACGGACTCCCGTGCCCATGTCGCAAATGAGGAGTGATTCATGGCGGTTTCTCGCACTCCGGCTTCGATTCCGCAGAACGGCGTTTCGCTTCCGGCGGACAAACCCGTGACCGTGCCGAGTTTTCTCGCCGCTCCGGGTTTGGGTGTGAAGCTCACGGTCTTGACAGCCTATGACTACACGATGGCGCGGCTTCTGGATCGCTCAGGAGTGGATGCGCTTTTGGTCGGCGATTCGCTCGGCATGGTGGTGCAGGGGCGGGAGAACTCGCTCGCGGTCACCATGGACGAGATGATTTATCATACGCGCATGGTGGCGCGCGGGACGAAACGCGCCCTCGTCATCGCCGACATGCCGTTCATGAGCTATCAGGTCAGCCCGCAGCAGGCTCTTGAAAACGCGGGCCGGTTGGTCAAAGAAGGCGAGGCGCAGGCGATCAAGGTCGAGGGCGGCGTGCGAACCATCGACGCGATCCGGGCGATTACGCGCGCGGACATCCCCGTCATGGGGCATGTCGGAATGACCCCGCAATCGGTGCATCGCTTCGGGGGCTTTCGTGTTCAGCGCGACGAGGCGAAAATCATCGAGGACGCACTCGCGGTACAGGAGGCCGGCGCGTTTTCCGTGGTGCTCGAATGCATCCCCGCGGAAATCGCCTGCAAGATTTCCGATGCGCTCGACGTGCCCACCATCGGCATCGGCGCCGGCGCCGGCTGCGACGGGCAAGTCCTCGTCACCCCTGATCTTCTGGGGATGTTCGACGACCTCAAGCCTCGTTTCGCCAAGCGCTACATGGAACTTGGCGACGTGATCGTGGAGGCCGCACGCAGCTATTGTCGAGAGGTGCGCGACGGCGATTTCCCCGGTCCGGAGCATGCGTTTCGGTAAATCGGAGATGCGCTAAGCCGCGAGCGGCAGGGGGTTAGCGATCCTTCATTTCCGCCCATTTGTTGGCCTGGATCATCCACGTTCGGCCGGTTTCCTTCTCGATGCGGTAGGTGCGATAATCCTTCGCGGTGACGGCAACGCCGAGCGGGTTGATGGGATTGCCGATGGGAACGAGCAGAACGTCGTATTCGCCGGGCGGAACCGCAGTCGTTTCTTCGATGTCATCCCAGCGAAGCGCGTTGAAGCGCCAGACCCGGCCGGAGTATTTCTCGAAGCGCAAGAGTACGAACGTGTCGGCATAGGGCAGGGAGCGCAACTCGTAATGGTTGCGAACAACGGGGGTCGGTCCTCGCTTGTCTCCGCCCGCGTCCGCGCTCTGAAACATCGTCCATCCCGCCGCGACCGCGCAGACCATCGCGAGAGCGATCATTTTTCGCCGCATGGTGATACCTCGTTGGAAGCAACGCCGGCCGCTTGCGGCTTAGCGTTCGCATCGCCATTGAAGAAGTGGGTATTTGAGTCCTAAGGGAAGTTTAGGCTATGGAGGATGGAGAGGGCAACGGAAGTTTTACCATGGGGCGCGCAAAAACTCGGGCGAGGCAGGCGCCGCGCCCGAGTTTTCCGAATTGACGGCAGGGTTTCTTAAAGCAACTCGCGAATCGGCTCCGCGTCGATCAAATGTTGCGGGCGACCGGTGGGGTCGAGCATGTTGGTCGTATGCGGATTCATGCCGAGGTTGTGGTAGATCGTCGCGAACACTTCGCCGAAGGAAACCGGGCGGCGTTCGGCGCGCTCGCCGAGACGATTGGTGCCGCCGATGGCTTGGCCGGTCCGCATGCCGCCGCCGGCCATGAAACAGCAGCTGACGGGCGACCAGTGATCGCGGCCGGCGTTGCCGTTGATGCGGGGCGTGCGGCCAAACTCGCCCCAGACGACCACGGTGACGTCGTTGAGCATGCCGCGCTGTTCGAGGTCTTCGATCAAGGCGCTGAGGCATTGATCCAGCTTGCCGCCGTGATCGCGGACGAGGTTGAAGTTTTGCCCGTGACTGTCCCAGCGACCGAACGTAAGCGTGACGCAACGAACGCCAGCTTCGACGAGGCGGCGCGCCATGAGGAGTTGATCGTTGACCGTGGGGGCGCCATCGAACTGGAACTGGTAGGGCCGGCCGTCGCCGTAGCGATCGCGCACCCGTTGCGGTTCCTTCGAGAGGTCGAGGGCGTCGAGCAGTTTGTTGGAGGTCAACACGTCCAAAGCGCGGCGTTGGGCGGCGTCCATTCCTTCGATGGCCCCGGAATGATCGATGTCGGTCCGCAAGGCGTCGAAGCTGGAAATCAGCCGGCGGCGATCGGCCAGCTGATCGACCGTGATATTGCTGAGCCGCATGTCCGCCAGTCCGTTTCCTTCCGGCTTGAAGGGGGAATGGCTGGGGCCAAGGAAACCGGTCTGGCCGGCGTCGGACCAAGGACGATGTTGGGTCGCGGCGGCCAAGCCGACGAAGGGCGGCACCGACGGATCCACCGGTCCGCGCACGCGCGAAAGGACCGCGCCCATCGACGGGCGACCGCCGAGCGGTTGGAGACTCGCGTGGGGCCAGCCGGTCGTGCACATGACGGCGTCGTGGCGGTCGGCGGCGCCGACCATCGAGCGGATGACGACGCTCTTGTCCATGACGCGGGCGATGCGCGGAAAGACTTCACAAATCTGAATTCCCGGCACGTTCGTCGCGATCGGGCGGAATTCGCCGCGAATTTCGCTGGGCGCCTCGGTTTTGATTTCCCACATGTCTTGATGGGGAGGGCCGCCGCCCAGGTAGATATTGATGATGGCTTTATGGGAAGTGGAAGAACCGGCCGCGGCTTCGGCACGATAAATGTCGGCCAGACTTAACGTGGTTGCGCCGAAGGAGAAGGCGCCGACCTTCAAGAAGTTGCGACGCGTAACTCCATCGCAGTAACGGCTTTTTGGTCCGGGAACGTGGAGCATGGTGGGAGCCTCTCAATTGGCTAGGTGGGATGGAAGGCTGGCCTGCGCCTGTTCCCGGCCGGATCCCTTGGACCCCCCGACCCGTCGAAAATGGAACGAGAGCGCGGCCGATACCTTTGGTATCATCCACAACACTAAGGGCTTGGGACGCGGAAGTCAAGTAGAATCCGGGGTGATGGCTGTCGTGGGGTTTGCTGGAATGGCGGGTCCGACGGAAGATTCGTGATATAAAGTGAGGGGATGAAGCGAGCGTTTGCCCTTCGCCTGGCGCTCAGGCTCGGGGGAGAAATGAGGGGAGATTTGATGAGGAATTGCCTGTTGCCGCTCGCAATGTTCGGGATCTTGTACACGCCCACGATGGCGCGGTGCCAGAGCGTCGACTTCGCGCGCGACGTGTTGCCGGTGCTGAAGGCACGCTGTTTCTCGTGTCATGGTCCGGAAAAACAGCGGGGCGGGTTGCGGCTGGATCGCCAGGCGGAGGCGCTGGAGGGGGGCGATTCGGGCAAGGTGTTGTTGCCGCGCAACAGCGCGAAGAGTCTGCTTTGGCAGCGGGTGGCGAGCAAGGAGAAGTCGCGGCGCATGCCGCCATCGGGGGAACCGCTTTCCGAGAAGCAACTCACGCTAATCAAATCCTGGATCGATGGCGGCGTCGACTGGACCGGCGGCGACGTTGTGGAAAGGGACGCGAAGAAGGAGCACTGGGCGTTTCAGCCGGTTGTTCGCCCTAAGCTGCCGGAGGTCGCGGGCAAGGACTGGATCAAGAACCCGATCGATGCGTTCATCTTGGCTCGGTTGGAAAAGGAAAAATTGAAGCCGCAGCGGGAGGCGGGGCGGCGAACGCTGTTGCGCCGGCTCAAGTTCGATCTACTGGGTTTGCCGCCGACGCCGGAAGAGGTAGACGCGTTTGTCAAGGACGCCGATCCACGGGCGTATGAGAAGTGGGTGGATCGCTTCCTCGCCTCGCCACACTTTGGGGAACGCTGGGCGCGGCATTGGCTCGACGTCGTGCGCTTCGCGGAGAGCGACGGGTTCGAGATGAACCGACATCGGCCCAACGCCTGGCATTATCGCGACTACGTCATCCGTGCCTTCAATGAGGACAAGCCGTACGATCGCTTTGTTGTGGAACAGTTGGCAGGCGATGCGTTCGGCGAGGGATCGGCCACGGGCTTTCTGGTGGGCGGGGCGGTGGATCTGGTCAAGAGCCCCGACATTGCCTTGACCTTGCAACAGCGTGCCGATGAACTGCACGATATGGTGAGTACGACGGGGGCGACGTTTCTCGGTTTGACGGTCGGCTGTGCCCGTTGCCACAATCACAAATTCGACCCGATCTCGCATGTCGACTACCACGCGTTCAAGGCGATGTTCGCGGGAGTGCAGCACGGCGAGAGGCCGTTGCGACCCGCCGATGACGGCGACCGCGGCAAGCGTATCGCGGCACTGACGAAGAAGATCGCCGACGTGTCGCGCAGCTTGGAAGGTTTCGACGCGCCGGCCTCCGTCGGAGTTTCGCTGTTCATCGACGACGATCGGCCGCCCTCGACGAACGCGGCGCAACCCTCGGTCACGCAGTTGGCGCCGCGCATCGGCATGCAGCCTCACAAGCCGGGCGTCGGGCGCGGAGAGTTTCAGGATCCCGGCGACGTCGATCGGCTCCCCAATCTGGGCAAGGGCTACTCGTACTGGAACAAAGTCGCGAACAAGGACGTGTTCGCCTGGAATCCTCGGACCGAGGGAACCTTTCGCGTTTGGCTTTCCTGGGGCTGCGGTTGGAAGACCCATGCCGCGGATGCGCGATACTTTCTCGACTTGGACGGCGACCTTGCCACGCGTGACGATCAAAAGGAAATCGCCCGCGTCGATCAGCGCAAGTTCGCGGACGGTTCGGGCGAGATGCCGGGGGCGCCGTTGTGGAGCGGGTTTTACAATGCCGGTGTTCACGCTTTGAAGGCGACCAGCCGAATCGTGCTGCGCGGCGGGTCGGGCGACGAATATGTCAGTGCCGATGTCTTGCTGCTGCAAGATCCCGGAGCGGAGGAGGGAGATCGACTGCCGCTTCCTCGCCTGCGCGGCCCCGTGGATCGGCGCAAAAATGTCGAACGCTTCACCCCGATCAAGGCGAAGGCGCTTCGCATGACGATCTTAGACACGACGCAGCTTGAGCCATGCATCGACGAATTGGAGGTGTACTCGGCCGGCGTGGATTCCGTCAATATCGCCCTGGCAAAGCACGGCACGAAGGCATTCGCGTCGAGCAGTCTGCCAGGGTACGCCATCCACAAACTTGAACACATCCACGACGGGCGCTATGGCAATAGCTGGAGTTGGATCTCCAACGAGCGCGGCAAAGGCTGGGTGACGCTCGAATTCCCGGAGTCGGTCGTGCTCGATCGCATCGTCTGGAGCCGGGATCGCGAGGAGGGCGGCCGTTACAACGATCGCACGGCCAACAAATATGTCTTCGAGGCAGAAGTCGTACCGGGCAAATGGCAGGTTGTGGCATCATCGGAAGATCGGCTGCCGATGGGGAGCAAGGCGCCGCTCGTGGTTTGGGCGAAGTCTGGCGCCGAACGCGAGAAGGCACAGACGCTGGTTGCGCAGAAGCGCACTCTGGAAGCGGAACTGAAACGAGTGAGCGCGGGGCCGGTGGCGTATGCGGGGAAGTTGACGGCCGCCGAACCGACATTTCGGCTTTTTCGCGGCGACCCGATGGAAAAGCGTGAGCCGATCGCGCCGGGCGGGTTGGCAAATGTGGGGCCGACGTTGGCCCTAGCGATGGACGCGCCGGAACAGGATCGCCGGCTGGCGCTGGCGCGGTGGATCGTCGATCCGGCCAACCCGTTGACGGCACGCGTTATCGTCAATCGCATGTGGCATTATCACTTTGGCACGGGCATTGTCGCCACGCCAAGCGACCTCGGCTTGATGGGCGCGAGGCCGACCCATCCGGAACTTCTTGATTGGCTGGCGAGCGAGTTGGTTGCGAACAAGTGGAGCTTGAAGCACATCCATCGGTTGATCGTCACGTCCGCGGCATATCGGCAGGGTAGCGCGATTCACGCGGACGGCGTCGCGAAAGACGCCCAAGCTCGGCTATTGTGGCGGTTCCCCTCGCGCCGGCTGGAGGCCGAGCCGTTGCGCGACGCTATCCTCTCCGTCAGCGGCAAGCTGAATCTCAAAGCGGGCGGCCCCGGCTTCGATCTCTTCGAGCCGAACACGAATTACGTGAAGGTCTACACGCCGCGCAAGGACTTCGGTCCCGAGGAATGGCGGCGCCTGATCTATCAGAGCAAGCCGCGCATGCAACTTGACGATACCTTCGGAGCGTTTGATTGCCCCGACGGCGGGCAAATCACGCCGCGCCGAAACCGCTCGATCACGGCATTGCAAGCGCTGAATCTGTTGAACAGCCCGTTCCTGATGCAGCAATCGACCTTCTTCGCGGAGCGGCTTCGGAAGGAGGCGGGGGATTCGACGGACGGCCAAGCACGCCTCGGTTTTCGGCTGGCGTTCGGGCGCGATGCCGCGAAAGAGGAAGTAAACGCCGCGGCGGAGTTGATCCGGCAGCATGGTTTGGTCGCGTTTTGTCGGGTGTTGTTTAACGCGAATGAGTTTGTGTTTGTGGATTGAGCTGTGGTGCCGGTATCCTACCGGCACGAGAAGTTGTGGTGCCGGTATCCTACCGGCACGAGAAGTGGATTCCAGGCGGAGCGCTGTGTCAAATCGAACAACCCTATTCGTGCCGGTAAAATACCGGCACCACAGGAATATCCAATGTCTTTCGAACGCATTCGCCGGCGTTGCTTGCCGCATTGGGACGTCGAGGGAGCGCCTTACTTTGTGACCACTTGCTTGGAGGGCAGCATTCCCGCACAGGGCTTGTTGGATATCGCCCGCTTTCGGCAAGAACTGAACGAAAGGCCAAGGCCCGCGGATGTAAGCGTCCAAGACTGGAAGCTGCGCCATTGGAAACAGACGTTTGCACGCACGGACGAATGGCTCGATAAGGAACTCGCTGCGCGGCATCTCGCGGATCCTCTCTTGGCTCAGGAAGTGACGAACGCTTTGTATTTCTTCACGGGCACGCGCATCAACCTTCTCGCTTTCGTCGTCATGCCGAACCATTTTCACTGGGTATTCAAACCCTTGGAGGAATGGGTGATGAGTCTCGGCACATCGATCAAAGAGCGGTCGCCGCGCGAAAGGATCATGCAGAGCGTGCTTCGGCACGCCGCTTTGGAATGCAATAAGCTGCTCGGTCGACGGGGAACTTTCTGGCAACATGAATCGTACGACCAATGGGTGCGCGACGCGGATGAATTGGAACGCATCCTCCATTACATCGAAAACAATCCCGTGAAGGCGGGACTGGTCAAGTCGCCGGACGAGTGGATGTTTTCTTCGGCGCATGATCGAAAGAAGTATCGGTTGGAGTTTGGACAACCATTGGTTCGACCAAAAACGTAGCTGTGGTGCCGGTATCCTACCGGCACGAGAAAGAGTCCCCGCGTGAACGATGTGGCGGCCTCATCACCCCCAATTCGTGCCGGTAGAATACCGGCACCACAAAAACATGAATATCAATCGTCGAGATTTTCTGCACGCCGGCGGCGGGTTGGCGGGCATCGCGCTCGCGAAATTGTTATCCGAGCAAGGGTTGCTGGGGAGTGAACCGATCCGTCCCGTGGTTCGGCCGGATGAGCCGTTGGCGCCGCGGTCCGCGCATTTTCCGCCAAAGGCGAACCGCGTCTTGATGATCTTCTGCACAGGGGCGCTGAGCCATGTCGATACGTTCGACCATAAACCCGAGTTGATTCGACATAGCGGGCGGCCGATGCCGGGGGCGGATCGGTTGGTCACGTTTCAGGGGGAGCAAGGAAACCTCACGGCGCCGTTTTGGCGGTTTCGGCCGCGCGGGCAATCGGGCAAGATGATCTCCGATCTGTTGCCGCAACTGGCCGAGTTGGCCGACGAGATGTGCTTCGTGCATTCGATGACGGCGCGGAGCAACACGCACGGCCCGGCCGAGAATCAGATGAGCACGGGCTACACGCTCGACGGCTTCCCGAGCATCGGGGCTTGGGTGAGTTACGCGCTGGGCAGCGAATGCCGCGATCTGCCGGCGTTTGTCGCGATTCCCGATCCGCGCGGCGGGCCGCAGATTGGGCCGAGCAACTGGGGCAACGCCTTCCTGCCGGCCGTCTTTCAAGGAACGGCGTTCAACGCGGGAAGGCCGATTCCGCATTTGGCCCGGCCCGCCGCGATTTCCGCCCCGGCGGAGGATGCCTCACGCCACTTCTTGCGACTCTTAAACGAGCGCCATCTCGCCGCGCGCCCCGGCGACACCGAATTGGCCGCACGCATCGCCAGCTACGAACTCGCGGCACGCTTACAGTTGGAAGCGGCACGAGTCGCCGACCTGTCCGACGAAACCGCGACGACCCTGGATCGCTATGGAGTCAACGACGCCAATGGCACGAAAGCCGGCTTCGCGCGCAACTGCATTCTCGCGCGGCGGCTCTTGGAGCGCGACGTCCGCTTCGTGCAGCTATTCAACGGCGCCTATGCCATGGGCGAGGGCGTCGGCAACTGGGACGGGCATCGGCAAATCCTGTCCGACTACAATCGCCACGGCCCGATTCTCGATCAACCCTGCGCGGCCCTTTTGCGCGATCTCAAGCAACGCGGTCTGTTGGAGGATACGCTCGTCGTCTTCACCACCGAGTTCGGCCGCATGCCCACGCTGCAGCGCGGCACCAATGGTCGAGACCACAACCCACATGGCTTCACTGTTTGGCTCGCCGGCGCGGGGGTGAAACGAGGATTCTCGTTTGGCGGCACCGACGACTTCGGCCATCGCGCGGTGGAGGAGCCGCGCACGATCTACGATCTCCATGCGACGATCCTGCACCTCTTGGGACTGGATCACGAGCGATTGACGTATTATCACAACGGCATCGAACGTCGTTTGACGGACGTGCATGGGCACGTAATCGACGCGATATTGAAATAACCAGACCCGTCGCGCAAGCGACGGGACGCGTCATTCAATCGTCGCCGAACTCAGCGCCCGTTCCCGATCCTCCAGCCGATGCAACTGCTGATCCTTCAGGCCGCGTTCGACCTGATAGATGCCGGGCGTCTCGATCGTCTCTCCCGGCGTCAGGCGGCACGTTCGCTGTTTATCGACGGCGCGCAGGAACCAAGTCGGTAAACAGGCCTCGCAACAAAGCCCATACGTCTTGAGTTCGCTCTGCACGCCGTCGCTCCAGCGTGCCGCGATCTTGAACGCGGCGAGGTTCTTGCAATCGCGGGTGTAACAATAAATCGGATAGACAGGCATCGGCATGACGGACTTTTCCATTTCGAGGGGTGCGCACCGGCGAGGCGCGCGTCTAACATGGCCATTTTACCGAATCCCGTTAGCGGGTATTATGAACTTCATCATGCACGCATTGTAAGGTTTTTCGCCATGGCATCACTCTTCCCCGGAATGAACCCTTATCTTGAAGATCCGGATATTTGGCCGGACTTTCATGGCAGCTTCTTGATCGAGATTCGTTCCCGCCTCAATGCGTTGTTGCCGCGCGGGTTTGTCGCGCGGTGGGATCGGTATGTGTGGGTCGATGAGGAACATGAGGAGCGTTTGCTCGGCAGGCCGCACGTTTTCGTGAGCGAACACGAGTTTCCTCCGCCTCAAAACGGCGAAACGGCAATGTTGTGGGCGCCGACGATGGTTTTGTTGCCAATGGTGGAAGCGACGGGAAAGCCTTTCGTGCGGATCATCGACGCTCGCAGCAAACGGGTCGTGACCGTGATCGAGATGCTCAGTCCCGCGAACAAGTCGCGCGGCGTCGACCATGAGGCGTATCTGGCGAAACGCCAAGAATACCTGCAGAGTGGAACCAACCTCGTGGAGATCGATCTTCTGCGCGGAGGCCAACGAGCGCCCTTGGAAGGCGGGTCGATTGCGTGCGATTATTGCGTGCTGGTGAGCCGGGCAGCCGAGTTTCCCCGGGCGGGCTATTGGCCGCTTACGATGCGTGATCCGTTGCCGACGATTCCGATTCCGCTCGATCCGGGGATTGCGGACGTGTCGCTTTCGTTGCAGGAGTGTTTGGAACCCGTCTGCGCGCAGGGGCGTTACGAGGAGGAGATGGACTTTTCGCAAGCGCCGCCGCCTCCGGCTTTGAGCGAAGATGAGGCGGCGTGGGTACGGGAACGGGTTCAGGCGGCGCAGCGAGAACCCTAAGCCTGCTCCTCCTCGTCGCGGACCGCTTCCGCCATTTCCTGATCTTCGCCGTCTTCATCGAGATCCTGTTGGTCGACATCGAAGTTGCCGCTGCCCATGGCGTTTTCGAGGTTGTGGTGGTCGGGATCGCCGGCGCCGACGGTGGTGCCGGCAAGGCCGCCGATGGCGGAGCCACCGCCGGGGGTGCCGGCGGCGTGGCTGTCGGCGTGGTCGTGCCCGCGTGGTTCCCGGCGGCTTCGCGCCTTGGCGTCGGTGGAATTGACGGGGCTTTCGCGCTGGGGAGAATGATCGAACGGATCGGCGGTGGCCTGGCCGGGTTGGCATCGGCCGACGTTGATGTTCACGGCCGCGCCGGCATGCATCTTCTCGGAACAACCGACGCAGTAACGCGTATAAGGCAAGATCTCCAAGCGTTCGGTCAGGATTTGTTTGCCGCACTCTTCGCATTTGCCAAAAGTCCCCTCGTCGATGCGCTCCAGGGCGAAGGAGATTTCATCGCGTAGAAACTCTTCGTTCGAGAAAAGAGTCGCGTTCAACTCCTGCAGGTAGGACTCGGTGCCGAGATCTCCCAGATGCATGGGCGTATTCGACAGGTTGCCGGCGGATTCGCCGCCGGTGCTTCGGCGAGCCTCCGCCTCCAGTCCGTCCGCGGTGCCCTGCACCCGTACGCCGAGTATTCTCAGTTGATCGCGGTATTCTTCCGTTTCCTTGTTTGTCATGACGACCTCCCTGGCGAGCAAATTGATGGCAATGCGGGGAGGTGTATGCACGTCGCATGCCAAAAGAGAACAATAGCGCCAATCGCCGCTTGCGGCTTAGCGTGCGCGATGCCGAATCCGACGAAGGGCGCGATTCAATGATCGGCCGTTTCCCAGCGCAGCAGCATGCCGCTCAGATCGGCGGAGAGAAGTCGTTGGCCATTGGGGCTGAAGGCGAGGCCGACGACGCCGTGACGATGTCCCTTGAAGGTGAGGATCTCTTGTCCCGAAAGAGGATCCCAAACTTTGACAAGGCGATCCGCGCTGCCGGTGAAAAGCCGGCGGCCGTTGGGACTGAATACAAGCGAGGTGATGGCGCCCGAGTGGCCCTTCATATCTTGGGACTGCGTTGGGGTCGATCCGTCGGAACCGACCTCGAAGAGTTGCACGGAGCCGTTTTCCAGGCCGGCCGCCAGCCAAGTCGTATGGCGATCGCCGTCGTCGACGGCCACGGCGAGAGCGCGGACCGGGCTATTCAATTGGATTTCCGCGTTGGGGGTGCCAGCGGTCGGATCCCAAACGACGACGCGCCCGTCGGCGCCGCCTGAAAATAAGCGTTTGCCGTCCTTCGCGAATGCCACGCACAAGACGTGGTCCGCGTGCTTTTTGAGTCGTCGCGGTTCCTTGCCGTCCTTCAGGTTCCAAAGAAAAACGTCGTTGCCCCATTCCGCGGAGGCAAGGCGATCTCCGGCGGGACTGACCGCGAGGGACGTGACCCAGTGCTTGTGGCTGCCGACTTCGCGGACATCCCAACCCGAGCCGTCCTTTTTGGCGGTCCATTGTCGGATGCGGCCGTCTTCACCGCCCGAGAACAAGGCACGCGTTTCCGGATGATGCGCCAGGGCGCGCACGCCGCCTTGGTGCGCGTCCAGCAGTTTGGGCGTCTTCTCTTTGTTGTCGAGATCCCAGAGGAACAACCCGCCGTCGGTGCCGCCGGCGAAGAAGACCATCTCTTTGTCCGTACCGGTTAAAGACAGCACGGCCTCCGGATTGGGGTATTCCAGATACTCGCGCACGAGTCGATTGAAATTGACGGACGCGATCTGTTGGCCGAATTCGTCGAACGCCACGCTGCGGACGATGCCGTCTTCCTTGGCGAACGCGTGCAAGAGTTTGCGTGTTTCGAGGTTCCAAACCTGGACCGATCCGTCCTCCAGTTCGATCGCGAGGAGGGGGACGACCGGATCGGGTCCGAAGCCGACCTGCTTTACGGGTTCGGGCATTTGGCCGAGTCGAAAAGTCTTGCCGGAGTTGAGGTGGACGACGGAAACGTCGCGGTCCCACCCGCCCACAGCAACGAGTTGCCCATCGGGGCTATACGCCACGCATGTCAGCCAGTGGGGAAATGTTTGCTCAAGAACAGGAACTTTGGTTTCCAAGTCCCAGACGCGCAACGTCTTGTCCATGCCGACGGAGGCGAGGCGATTGCCGTCCCTGGGCGAGAATGCCAGGCCGCGCACGGGATAGGTGTGTTTATCGAGCGTCGCGATCGGGTCTTTCGCGTCGGTCTTCCAAACGAAGATGACGCCGTCTTGACCGCCGGAAGCCACGCGCGTGCCATCCGGGGCGAAGGCGGCGCACAGGACGCCGTGTTTGTGACGATCCCAAACCATCGCGGGTTTGGAGGCGCCGTCGCGCGGGGAGCGTTCGTCGTTCTCCTTGGCATTGTCAACCGAGGAATGCGCGTCGTCGCCGACCTTCCAGAGACAGACTTTGCGATCCGCCCCCGCGGAAACCAGCAGGTTGCCGTTAGGAGAAAATGCGAGGTAATTCACGCCGGCATCGTGGCCGCGCAGGATTTCGCGGGCGGGCCGCGCCGCCAGCGGATCCCAGACAACGATGGAGCCGTCGACGCTTCCCGTCGCCAGGCGCTGAAAATCGCGCGGCTGAAACGCCACCTTGCGCACGCCCTGGACATGGCCGCGCAATTCGGCGAGGCGCGAATCTTTCAGACGATTGAGATAATCCCATTCGAAGCCGTGGAAGCGTTCCCACTTCTTGGCCTGGTCGCCGAGGATTTTGCGAAAATACTGGACGCGCCCTTCCCGGTAGGCTTCCTGGGCGAGGTTGGTTTCGGCGCCATAAAGGACGCGTTGTTGCAATTCGAGCACCTTTTCGGTGCGTTTGCGCGCGGCGACGGCTTCCTTTGCGCTTTCCTCGGCGCGGGCGCGTTCCGTGGCTTCCTTGGCGGCGTTGGCGTCGGCGATTTCTTTGTTCTTCTCGGCCTGGCTCCAACCGCGTTCGGCTTCGCGCACCCACAACGAGAGGAAGATGAGAGACGAGACGATCACGACCGCGAGCAGGGCCAGCAATCCCGCCACCGCGGGACGGCGCCGCGCCCACTTTGCCGCCCGTTCCCAAAAGGTGATGGGACGGGCATGGATGGGTTCGCCGCGTAAGAAGCGCGCCAGGTCGTCGGCCAGTTCCGCCGCCGTTAGATAGCGCCGATTGGGATCCTTTTGCAAACACTTGAGACAGATCGTTTCCAAATCGGGCGGCACTTTGGGCTGCAGCCGACTGGGCGGGACCGGATCGGTCGTTTCCACCTGCATGAGGGTGTCGAGAATCGACTCGCCGGAAAACGGCGGCCGCCCCGTCAAGGCGTCATAAAGGATCGCGCCCAGCGCGTAGATGTCGATGCCGGCGGTCAGCTCCTTGGTCTTTCCCTGAGCTTGCTCCGGGGCCATGTAACTGGGAGTGCCAAGGATGGAACCCGAGCCGGTGCGTCCGCTGTCCTGTCCCAGCTGCTTGGCCAAGCCGAAGTCGGTGATTTTGGGAACGCCGGCGCGTGTCAGGAGGACGTTGGCGGATTTGAGATCGCGATGCAAAATGCCCTTTTCATGGGCGGCCTGCATGGCGCGGGCGAGGGTTTCGACGATGCGCGCCGCCTCCAGGGAAGGCAACGGGTTGCCGCCGATTTTCTTATCCAGGCCGCCGCCGTCGACGAACTCGAGCTTGAGATAGGGCCGGCCCTCATGCACGTCCGAATCATGGATCTGGACAATGTTGGGGTGATTCAGGGCCGCGACCGCCTTGGCTTCCGTTTGAAAACGAAAGAGATCGTCGTCGCCGGCGTGTTCGCCGGAGAGGATCATTTTGAGCGCGACAATACGATTGAGGGCGATCTCGCGCGCCTTGTAGACCACGCCCATAGCGCCGCGGCCGAGGATGCCGAGATCCTCGTAGCCCGGCATCAACATTTTCGGCTGGGCGGGGCGACTTGAGTCCAACGAAGCGTCGCGCGATGTCGCATCCGATCCGAGATCGTCGCTGCGCGGCTGCGATTTGCCTCCGGAAAACTGGTCCTCAAGCCAGGTGTTGCGGTGTCCGCTGCCGCCGGGCGAAGACGGATCGGGGCCGATCACCGTTTGATCCGGGGGTGAGGAAGGCGCGCTCTCTTCGAAACGCTCCGTCTGGTCATCGCCGCGAAGTCGGCTTCCTCCGGAGCGGCTGTCGCCCACCAGAGTTTGCTCGTGATGGCTGGGCGAACTGCCCGCGGGGGGCAAGAGCGTGGCTTCGTTGGACGGTTCTTCCACGCGGGCGGGCGCTGGAATTATCTGTCGGGTGGGGGCGCTCGCGGAAGCATCCACGCTCGTGGGCAATCCCTTCGACCCGCATTCCGGACAGATGTCGAGTTTCCTGCCGTTCTTCTTGTTCGTCGAGTTGGCTGGTTGCCACCGGTGTCCCTGGGGACAACGCCATTCCTGCGTCATGAAACAGGCCTTCCGTATCTCGCCTCGTTAATCGTCCATTATTACAGGCAGGGACGCCGACGCAATTCGATTTCGGCAAGGTGGGAAAGCCGGGCAAAGTTTGGCGACGGAATAATCGGACCAAGGGAGGACAAGGGGACGTCACAAAAGCATAAACTCCCGACGCTTGCGCGTCGGGTCTGGTGTCATTTGCTTTGGCGCAGATCGAGGCAGACCATTTCTTTGCGATCGCGCAGGAAGAGCAGGCCATCGGCCAACGCGGGGGCGGACCAGACGAGCGGGCCGGGGAAAAGGTCGATGCGTCCCTTTTCGTTGTAGGCGGTCGGCGTCGCCTGCGCCACGGCGAGCCGGCCGTTCTCGCCCAGGATGATCAGATGGCCCTCGACCAGCAGCAAGTTGCCGCGTTGGAAGTCGCGCTCGCTCCATTTCGCCTTGCCCTTGGGGTCGGTGGCGTCGAGGCAGAGGAAGTTGGCGTCGTTGAATCCGTAGATCGCGCCATCGTAATAGATCGAACTGGAGAAATGGTTTGCCATCCGCTTGTGCTGATAAACGCGTTTGACGTCGAGGCTGCCGTCGTCCGCCTTGTCGATGCGCACGAGAGCGCAGCCCTTGTTGTATCCGGAAGAGATGAACACATAGTTGTCGAAGACGATCGGCGTGGCGATGTTGGCTTGGTAATCCGTCTTCCAGGGGAAACGCCAAAGCTCCTTGCCGGTTTCCGGAACGACGCTCAATAATTCCTGACCGGTGAAAAAGATCGCCTGACGTTGCCCCACGATGGTCGCCAGGAGGGGAGCGCTGTAGCCGCCGCCGACGTTGAAGCCTTTCCAACGCACGGCGCCGGTCGCGCGATCGAGCGCGGCGATTGCGTTGCCGTCTTTTCCGCCCGGCACGACGAGGACAAGATCGTCCACGACGAGCGGCGAAAAGGAAAACCCCCAAGTCGGCGTGGCGACGCCGAATTCCTGTTTCATGTCCTTATGCCACAATACCGTTCCCTTGGCCGCGCCCAAGCAATGGAGGATGCCTGTCGCCCCGACCGTGAAGACCTGCTCACCCACGACAAGCGGAGTGGCGCGAGGGCCGGCGCCGAAGCGATCTTCGAAGCGAGCTTCGTACGCGTGCCGCCAGATATCCTTGCCGGTCTTGGCGTCGAAGCAGCCGACGACTTCCGAGCTGCCGTCTTGAAACTGCGTGAAGACACGGTTGCGGACAGCGGCGATTGACCCGAAGCCGTCGCCGATGGGAATACGCCACAATTCGGGAGGGGTCTTTTCGGACCAATCGAGATTGAGGCCCTTTTCGAGGGAATGCCCGTCGCGGCGAATGCCGCGCCAGCCGGGCCAACTGGCGACAGAGACGTCTCCGCTGGGCGGGGCGGCGCGCGGCGCCATCTTGAGCTGCGCTTCCCGTAGACGGGCGACTTCGTTCTCGTCCTGATAGCCGCTGTCCGGGCTGAAGTAGATCATCACGCTCAGCGCGGCGAACACGCCCAAGAGCAAACAGCCCGCCCAAAACATCCAGCCTCGTCCCATTGATCTTTCCATGTTCGCTTCCTGTCGGAACGGAATCCTTTGTGATCTCGCTATTCTTCTATCTTAAGACGAGGTTCGTGAAAAATCCCGCTTGCGGCTTAGCGTGAACGCGGCACGCTAAGCCGCAAGCGGCGGACGCAAGCGGGGGGATTAGATCAATGTCAAAAAAAGGGGCCCCAAACTCGTCGTCGTCGCCGCATCGTCCGCAGGCAGTGCGTAACGCGTCGTCCGCGCGGGTTTCCTGACTTGAGCAGATCGCGCCTTCTCAAGAGCCTACCCAAACCGGCCGATAAAGAACGTGCCTAAGAAACGGCGTCCCGAAACGCCTCAAACGACGGCCGCCCGCGAATGGCGAGGTCATGGGTTCCCTTCCCGGGAGGGGGATGGTTGAGCCCGCCGCATCTGACCTTGCCACGCCGAAGCAACGGATTCCCCGATCCGCAGCGCTCGGCGCCGCGGCGGCCTTTTTGATGGGGCTCCGGCCAACTTGATTGTGACACCGACCGCTGGGCATGGCGTTTGTTCCCCATAGACGCCCTGTCGCTTACCAGGCGGCCCAATGAGCTCGACACCGGCCGGAGCCCCTCTTTTTATTCCCCGCCGCTTGCGGCTTAGCGCACCTTTTCCCAAGGGTCGCGCTATGCCGCAAGCGGCGATAGATTTTGAATCTGGGAAACCTATATCAACCTTAACGATTTTCCTGGTTCAATTTCTCCGCGAGAGGCTCATGGAACTGCAATCAATTCACGCCCGCGAAATTTTGGATAGCCGCGGCAATCCCACCCTCGAAGTCGAAGTTGTCCTCGCCGACGGCTCCTCCGGCCGGGCCGCGGTCCCCTCCGGCGCCAGCACCGGCGAACACGAAGCGGTCGAACTGCGCGACGGCGATAAGAAACGCTACCTCGGCAAGGGCGTCCTGAAGGCCGTCAAGAATGTCAACGAAGTCATCGCCCCCAATATCCTCGGACTGAGCGCCTTTGAGCAGGTCGAGGTCGATCAGGTGATGCTCGAATTGGACGGCACGCCGAATAAGGCAAACTTGGGCGCCAACGCCATCCTCGGCGTTTCGCTCGCCGTCGCCCACGCCGGCGCCGACTCCGCCGGCTTGCCGCTCTATCGCTATCTGGGCGGCACGAACGCGAAGTATCTGCCCGTGCCGATGATGAACGTTCTAAACGGCGGCAAACACGCGGACAACAACATCGACTTTCAGGAATTCATGATCATGCCCCTGGGCGCTGCCACGTTCCGGGAAGCGTTGCGCATGGGCGCGGAAGTGTTTCATCACTTGAAGAAAGTATTGCACGACAAGCACTTGAGCACGTCCGTCGGCGACGAGGGCGGCTTCGCGCCCAACCTCAAAAGCCCCGACGAGGCCTTCGAGGTGCTCGCCAAAGCCATCGAAACCGCCGGCTACAAAATGGGCGAGGACATCGTGTTCGCCCTCGATCCGGCCACCACCGAGTTATTCAACGAAGCTAAGGAAAAGGGCAAGACCGGCTATTGCTTCTTCAAGAGCGACCCCCAGAGAATCATCTCCTCCGACGAGATGATCGACCTGTGGAAGGGCTATTGCAAGAAGTGGCCTGTCTATTCGCTCGAAGACGGCCTGGCCGAGGATGACTGGGAAGGTTGGCAAAAACTAACCCGCGAGTTGGGTGAAAAAGTCCAACTCGTGGGCGACGACCTGTTCGTCACCAACACGCAACGGCTCCAGCAGGGCATTGACCAAAAATCCGCCAACAGCATTCTCATCAAGGTGAACCAGATCGGCACCTTGACGGAAACCTTGGACGCCATCGAGTTGGCCCGCCGCAATGGATTCACGTCGATCGTGAGCCATCGCTCCGGAGAGACCGAAGACAGCACGATTGCCGACATCGCCGTCGCCACCAACGCCGGCCAGATCAAGACGGGTTCCGCCTGCCGCACGGACCGGATCGCGAAGTACAACCAGCTCCTTCGTATCGAGGAGGAACTGGGCGACACGGCAAAGTACGGCGCGGAGCTTTGGCCGGCCCAGCGCCGCTAAATGCCGCTTGCGGCTTAGCGTTCGCCTCGGCCGTTGGCAATTCCGCCCGAAATGTTCCACCAGGGGCTTACGCCGCCCGGCTCGCCGAAAACGGAAATGCTGCAACGCCTCATGGATTACTGGTTTCCGCGCCTGCTGTTTGTGGCGAGCGTGGGAATTGCGTTGACATTAGCCGGCGCCGTTCTCGTTTCCCCGTTGCTCGTCGACGAGGAAAGCGGGATGTTTTGGAAGCTTTTCGCCGAAGACGCCGTCGTCCGCCGGATCGCGCTCATCAGCGCGGCCGGCTTGGTCGTGACGGCGTTTCTGTTTTTCCGGGCTAAGGCGGCGGATCCCACCCGACCTCCGCGACAACCGCCGCGCACCATGGCGGGGGCGTGAGATCTCGCGCGCCGCGGCGAGCCAGGAGCGCCAGCGACCGGAGCCGATGTACCGGTACGACTTCCGACAGACCCACTTGAACCTTCGCCCCACGGGTGCGATAATCCAAATCGTCATGTTAATCTCAATTCGTTTGTGCCCTGTTCTAGGATGTACGCATGGCTGTCACGGTAGAATCTCTGGGAATCGACAAACTTCCTCGCGAGGACCGCTTGGCATTGGTTCAGGAAATCTGGGATACGATCGCGACGGAGCAACCCACTCCTCTCCTGTCGGAAACGCAACGGCAGGAACTTAGGCGAAGGATCGCCGAGGATGATGCAAATCCGGAGGACGTGATTCCCTGGGAAGAGGTGAAGGCTCGCACTGTTGCACGGTTGCGAAAGCAGCAATGAGTAAGGTTTGTTCCGGCGTTTTTGGAAGCAATCAAGGGAGCTTCTGGGCAACGAATCATGTCCTCCAAGAAACCACCAGCCGTATTCGAAGTCGTGTTCACGGGGAAAGGCGTCTACCCGGAGGCCATCCCTCTGGGCGCACTTTCCCGAATTCTCTCCGCGGTTCACACACTTGCGACTGGAAGTGAGCCGATGGAGGAAGGAGAGGAAGTAAGCGTAGGTGAATCCAAACTAGACATTCAGCTTCTCGACGTGAAGCGAGGCTCGGCCGTCTTGCGGTTTTCCGGCAAATCCCCCAGTTACGTTATCAAAAACCTGCGCGACGTAGGCGCGGCAATTCGCCAACCGGAGCGAGCCGGAGAGAACATTCGCATTTTGAACCCGCTTGAGGAGTTAAGCTCCATCGCTCGCCGTCTGGGTTGCACCATCCTCGTAAGGGAAACAAATAGCGGCAACGACGATGTCCTCGCAGTGATTGAACCTGATTCGTTCGAAACGATTTCAACGTCCATTTTTATTCACGGCGACACATCCCTAACGGGGCTAGTCGAAAGAGTGGGCGGGGCAACCGTTATCAAATGCGGCCTACGCGTGTCCTTTCAGCCCCGGATGCTGATATGTCGGGTTGTGAACAAGGAGGTCGCGCGAACGCTCGGAGAACGCGTTTACCAAGAAGTAGTTGTGCATGGAACTGCGCGATGGATTAGAAACACCTGGCGGCTCTACGGTTTTGAGATCAAGAATGTGGAGCCGTTTCTTCCCGGTTCGGTGGACGACGCGATGAAGGCTTTGCGAAACGCGGGCGGGGCTGGTTGGGACAACATTCCCGATCCACAAGCCTATCTCGGAAACGCAAGGTGAGCGAAATGAGCATCGGCGTAGACACCATGACACTCATCTGGGGCCTAAAGGAAATTGTCCCACGCCAGACAACCCAGGATGTTGAAGAGATGTGCAGGCGGGCAAAGATCCTTTTGACGAATCTCGGCAGTCAGCGCATCATTGTGCCAACAATCGCTGTGTCTGAGTTGCTTTGCGGCGTCGACGCCAAGAATCACGGCAATTTCGTAGCGGAACTCAAAAAGCGATTCTTTTGTCCGCCATTCGATTTGGCCGCTTGCGCAATGGCTGCGGTGTTATTCCAATACGGAAAAACTCTGCCGGACAAATTGGCGAGGCCGTTGCTCAAAGCAGACACAATGATCATTGCTTCGGTGAAAACTTCCGGCGGCGCCACCTTTTATAGCCATGATCCCGCCTGTCGCAAGATTGCGGCTCACGCCGGGATGGAAGCTTTGGACTTGCCGACTCATTACGAGGATTTCTTGGATGATCCGACTGTTGCAGGATCGGAAGCAGAGGAATCGGCCGACCAGCCGTAAAAAGAGATGCTCTACTGGATCGTCGACCGCGCCCTGCTTCTTCACGTTCTCCTTGGCTTCACCGCCGCCGGGTTCGGCATTCTTTATTGGAATAATCGGGATCGGAAGTCGTTGCGGGCGTTCTCCGTCACCCTCGGGCTCGGTGGAATCCTCTGGGTCTCGACCGTCTTCATCGTCACTGATCGTCAGCAGATCACGCGCAACCTTCGCGCCATGGCCGACGCCGTCGTCGCCAAGAAGCCGGAGGAGTTGAAGAAATACCTGGCTCCCGAGCTATTCTTCAATGCGGAGAAAACACGGATCGACCGTGCGACGGTTCTCGCGCTAGCCAATCAACAGGCAGGCGCGCTCAGCATCGAGGACATTCGCCTCACGCAGTTTCATTTCGAACAACTCTCGCGGACGGACGCCAAGGCCGAGGTCTTCTTCTCGGCCGTGATCGACATGCAGGGAATGACACAGCCCTGTCAATGCAAGGCCGGCTTCCTGCGCCGGGACGACGCCTGGCTGTTGCAATCGCTCGAAGTGTTCACGCCGGTCGGCAATCAGCCGATCCACATCCCCGTTCGCTGATTTCCTTTGCCTTTTCGCCATTTTCGGGAAAGATTGTATTCTCGGCCCATCCGCGCCCCATTGCCGAGAACTCCGGTTTTGCCAATTGTCGCCCATTTCGGATTCGAGGCACCGCCATGCAGCATCACTTCGCCGATCCCGAGCGACAACGACTCGCGGAGAGCCGACGGAAGAAAATCGATTGGCGCCGCTGGGGCCCGTACCTGAGCGAACGCCAATGGGGGACGGTGCGCGAAGATTACAGCCCTCACGGCGACGCCTGGGCCTATTTTTCGCACGATCAGGCGCGGAGCCGCGCCTACCGCTGGGGCGAGGACGGCATCGCCGGCTTCAGCGATGCGGATCAACTCCTTTGCCTATCCGTCGCCCTTTGGAACGAACGGGATCCGATTCTCAAGGAACGCCTGTTCGGACTAACCAACCAGCAGGGCAACCACGGCGAAGACGTCAAGGAAGTTTACTACTACCTCGACGCCACGCCGACGCATTCCTATCTCAAGATGCTCTACAAGTATCCCCAACGTGCCTTCCCCTACGACCAACTCGTTGCGGAAAACGCCCGCCGCGGCAAGCACGACGCGGAGTTCGAACTCATCGACACCGGCGTCTTCGATGACGACCGTTATTTCGACGTCTTCGTCGAGTACGCCAAGGCCGGCGTGGACGACATCCTTCTGCGTGTCACGGTCCATAATCGCGGCCCGGAAGACGCGCGCATTCACGTCTTGCCGCATTTATGGTTCCGCAATACCTGGTCCTGGACCGGCGTGGTTCGAAAGCCCGAACTTAGCATCGCCGCCGACGGCGCGCTCGAGGCGCGTCATCCGCTGCTGGGCAACTATTTGCTGTATGCCGAGGGTTCGCCGCGTCTTCTCTTCTGCGAGAACGAAACCAATTTGCCGTTGCTTTACAACGTCAACGGCGTGAAGAGTTATTACAAGGACGGCATCAACGATTTTGTCGTTAATGGCGACGAAAAGGCGATTCACCCCGATCAGATCGGCACGCGGGCCGCGGCCCACCACGTCCTTACCATCGCGCCGGGCGCCTCCCACGTTCTCTGTTTCCGCCTGGTTGACAAGGCGATGCGGGAACCGTTCGCGGATTTCACGGCGACCTTCGAACAGCGCCGCAAGGAAGCGGACCAGTTCTATGCCGTGTTGCAGGAGGAAATCCCGGACGCGGACCATCGCGCCATCCAGCGCCAGGCGCTCGCCGGCATGATCTGGAGTAAGCAACTCTATCACTATGACATCCCGCTATGGCTCTCCGGGGACATGGCCCAGCCGAAGCCGCCGCGCGAACGCCGCCATGGCCGCAATCACGATTGGCCTCACGTCAACAACTCGGAAATCCTCTCGATGCCGGACAAATGGGAGTATCCCTGGTTCGCGGCGTGGGATTTGGCTTTTCATTGTTTGCCGCTGGCCCTGGTGGACGCGGAATTCGCCAAGGAACAACTGATCCTGCTTACGCGCGAATGGTACATGCATCCCAACGGGCAGCTTCCCGCCTATGAGTGGAACTTCAGCGACGTGAACCCGCCGGTGCACGCTTGGGCGACCTGGCGTGTTTTTCAAATGGATCGCAAGCAACAGGGGGGAACGGGCGATTTGGCTTTTCTGGAACGCGTGTTCCACAAGTTGATGCTCAACTTCACCTGGTGGGTCAACCGCAAGGACGCCCAGGGCCGTAATGTTTTTCAGGGCGGCTTCCTCGGCCTGGACAACATCGGCGTCTTCGACCGCAGCGCCAAGCTGCCTGGCGACATCACGCTCACGCAGGCCGACGCGACCGCGTGGATGTCGATGTACTGCCTCAATCTAATGCGCATCGCCCTGGAACTCGCCAGGCATAACCCGGTCTATGAGGACATCGCCACCAAGTTTTTCGAGCACTTTCTTACCATCGCCAAAGCGATGACGTCCATCGGCGCCGACGGCGCGGACGACGAAGGGGCTTCCGCTCCCGGCGTAAGTCTCTGGGACGATGAGGACAAGTTCTATTATGACGAGTTGAGCCTGGGCGACGGGCAGATGCACAAGCTAAAGGTGCGTTCGATGGTCGGCCTCATCCCGCTCTTCGCCGTCGAGGTGCTCGAACCGGAATTGTTGCAGCAGCTTCCGGACTTCAATCGCCGGCTGCAATGGTTTCTCAACAATCGCCCCGACCTGGCCCAACTCGTCTCGCGCTGGCATGAACCGGGCCGCGGCGAACGTCGGCTGCTGTCGCTGTTGCGCGGGCATCGCATGAAGAGGTTGCTCAAACGAATGCTCGACGAAACGGAGTTTCTTTCCGAATACGGCGTGCGTTCGCTGTCCAAGGTGTACCAGGATCAGCCTTATGTCCTCTCGTGCATGGGCAGTGAGTTCGCGGTGCAGTATGTTCCCGGCGATTCCGACTCGGGCATGTTCGGAGGCAACAGCAACTGGCGCGGGCCGATCTGGTTTCCGGTCAACTATCTTCTAATCGAGTCGCTGCAGAAATTCCACCATTACTATGGCGCGGACTTCACGGTCGAATGCCCGACGGGATCGGGCAAGTTTCTGACCTTGCTGGAAATCTCGCAAGAGTTGGAACATCGCTTGATCCGCCTGTTCGAGCGCGATGCGACGGGGCATCGACCCTGTTTGGGTTCGCATCCGAAGGTGCAGGGCGATCCGCATTTCCGGGATTATTTGCCGTTTTATGAGTTCTTCCACGGCGACACGGGGCATGGGTTGGGCGCTTCGCATCAAACGGGTTGGACGGGATTGATCGCGAAACTGCTGCAACCGCGCCGAGAAGTCATCCACCACGAGGAAGACGACGACCGGCCGCCGCCGCCGAAACCGTCGCAGGTGCTGGTGCCGATTGTGTAGAAATTCATCCACGAAGAGCACGAAGAAACACTAAGAGTTTCGGACGAGAGAAGAGTTAATGCATGGGCCAAATTCATCCAACCTCGCTCCTACTTCGTGGGCCTTCGTGTACTTCGTGGAAGGACAGAATGGTGCTTGGCGGAAAGTGAGGTTCACTAAAGGAGTCCGTTATGATTGAGCTATTGTTGAAAGAGGAGGTGTATGCGACGATCGGGGCAGCGATCGAGGTTCATTGAGAGCTTGGGCCTGGATTTGTCGAGCCGGTTTATCAAGAGGCAATGCAGATTGAGCTTGCGTTACGCAAAGTTCCCTTTGAATATCAGAAGGAACTCGACGTTATTTACAAAGGCATCAAGCTCCGCCAGAAGTATCGAGCGGATCTGATCACACACGGGCAGATCATTGTCGAGTTGAAAGCCCTCAAGCGACTTTCCACTATCGAGGAAGCGCAATTGCTCAATTATCTAAAAGTAACAAAGCTCCGCGTCGGACTTCTGGTCAACTTCGGCAGCACCGGCCGGCTGGAATGGAAGCGCATGGTTTTTTGATTTCCCTCTTCGGTCAGCTTCATCGGCCCTTTGAATTCTTCGTGTTCCTTCGTGGATAAAATTGGAATCTCAACGCCATGCTTACGCGCATCCTTCTCGCGTGCGTGCTCATCCCAACCGCCGTCGCCAACGCGCAGGAGCGTCCCGTGCCTGTTCGCCTTATGCCGCAGCCTTATCAGACCGGGCGGTCCGTGGTCATGGCGCCGCACGGCATGGTGGCGACGAGCCATCCGCTCGCGGCGCAGATCGGCCTCGATATCCTGCGCAAAGGCGGCAGCGCCGTCGATGCCGCATTGGGCGTCAATGCCGCGCTGGGGCTGGTCGAGCCCATGTCCTGCGGCATCGGCGGCGATCTTTTCGCCATCGTCTGGGACAACAAGACCGGCAAGCTGCACGGCCTCAACGCCTCGGGCCGATCGCCATACAAGATCAACCGTGCCTTCTTCGCGGAGAAGAAGATCAAAGAGATCCCGGAATACGGGCCCTATTCGTGGTCCCTGCCGGGTTGCGTTTCCGGGTGGGAAGCGTTGCATCGCAAGTTCGGCAAATTGTCATTCGCGGAGATTCTCGGCCCGACCATCGACTATGCCGAGAAGGGTTTTCCCGTCAGCGAGGTCATCGCCGAGTCGTGGCGCACCAGCGTTCCGAAGCTCAACAAGACGGAAGACGCGATCAAGGTGTATCTTCCGGACGGCAAAGCGCCGCAAGCGGGCGACGTATTCAAAAACCCCGCCCTGGCCCGCGTATACCGTGAGATCGCGACGGACGGCCCCGCGGCTTTCTACAAAGGCCGGGCCGCCAAGGAGATCGTCGCCTATTCGGACAAGGTCGGCGGTTTCTTTTCCCTCAAGGACTTCGAGGATCACACGAGCACATGGGTGGACCCCGTGAGCACGACCTATCGAGGGTATGAGATTTGGGAATTGCCGCCGCCGGGGCAGGGGATCGCCGTTCTGCAAATGCTGAACATCTTGTCGGCATACGATCTGAAGAAGATGGGGCCGACGTCGGCCGACTATTGGCATCTGTTCGTCGAGGCCAAGAAGCTCGCCTACGCCGACCGCGCCCGCTTTTACGCGGACCCCGACTTCGTCAAGCTGCCGACGGCCGAGCTGATCTCGATGCCCTACGCGGACAAGCGCCGCAAGCTCATCGACCCGGAAACGGCACGAAAAGATCATCCCGCGGGCGATCCGAAATTAGGGCACAGTGATACTGTGTATCTGACCGTGGTGGATAAAGATCGCAACTGCGTTTCGTTGATTCAGAGCAACTTTCACGGGTTCGGTTCGCAGCATGTGCCGGCGACGTTGGGCTTCGCACTGCAAAATCGGGGCAACCTGTTCGCGCTGGATGACAAGCATCTCAATCGACTGGAACCGCACAAACGGCCATTCCACACGATCATCCCGGCGCTGGCGACCAAGGACGGCCGGCCCTGGTTGGTCTTTGGCGTGATGGGGGGCGACATGCAGGCGCAGGGCCACGCGCAGGTGCTTATCAACCTGATTGACTTCGGCATGAACGTGCAGGAGGCGGGCGAGGCGCCTCGCATCGAACATATCGGCTCGCCCACGCCGACCGGCAAACCCGGCGATCCCAAAGGCGGCACCATCAAGGCCGAGCAGGGCATCCCCACGGCGGTGATCCGGGATCTCATGCGCCGCGGGCATCAAGTCGTGGGCGTTCCCACCAACGGCGGCGGCTATCAGGCGATCCTCATCGATCCGCGCACGGGCATGCTGCACGGCGCCTCGGAAGCACGCAAAGACGGCTGCGCGGCGGGATATTGAGTCATTTTTTACCAGCGTCGCCGCGCAAGCGGCACGCTCCCCCAGCCCCTCGCTTGACGCTCGGACTCTGGCGGTGTGCGAAAACGGCCACTGTGCGGAATTGGCGAGGGAGAATGAGGCGAGGGTTGGCAATAGCGGAGGGTTCCCTTTCAGGAATAGCGTGGTTTTTCCAAAGATTTCTTGCGATTTTCGTGTCCCATGCATGAGGGACATTTTTTTTTCGGTTCGGCATCGCGCTTGCTGTTAGGTGTTTGACCCTTTGGATTGGATTTTCCGTGGCCGACTGGCCGCGGGGGTGCGTTGCGGTGTTTGTGTTCCCGGAATGCCTTGGGAACTGGTTCTTAAACAGTGTCTTTGTCAACTCAGGTCGCCCGGTCGGAGGTTCGTCATGTTGCGTAGCATGATCGTCGGCCTGGACGGTAGCGATTTCAGCAAGTCCGCCGTGGAACTTGGAATCCAGTGGGCGTCGCGCATGGATGCCATGATCGTCGGCCTGGGCGTGATTGACGCCGACGAGGTGTGTAGGCCGGAGATGGTTCCCCTCGGCGCGGGCCACTTCAAGGAACACAGTGACGATGTGCGTTTGCATCAGGCACATCGTCGCGTCGAGGGTTATCTGGAGCAGTTTTCGCTGCAATGCGCCGCGTCGGATGTCAGTTCAAAGGTTCTGGAAGAGGAAGGCGCGCCCGCCGAGGTGATCTTACGTGAGGCGCAGCGCTACGATCTGATCTTGATGGGAAAGCAGACGAAGTATCACGATCCGACCCGGGCGGGTACGGATGACACGCTCAAACGGGTACTACGTAATGCGCCGCGGCCGGTCGTCGTCGTGCCGCCGCACCTGGAGTTGGGCCACGCGACCCTCGTGGCCTATGACGGCAGTCTTCCTGCCGCCCGCGCCTTGCAGGCGTTTCAGGCATCGGGACTGGCGAATTTCGGCGAGGTGCATGTCGTGACGATTGGCGAGAGCCACGATGATGCCGCCCGTATTGCGGGCCGCGCGGTCGATTTCCTGGCCCAACACGACATTGCCGCCCAGGTGCGCGTCGCTTCCCCGTTGCCCGCAGGCATCGGCGCGACCATCATGCACTTGGCCAGTCAACTTGAAGTGGGGCTGACGGTTATGGGCGCCTATGGCCAATCGACCTTGAAGGACTTTTTCTTTGGTTCCGTGACGCGCACCCTCCTGGAGAAATCGGAGACGCCGTTGTTCGTGTACCATTAACCGTCGAGAAGCCCCGGATCTCGTCGCCCTTCCGGGGCGGCCCACGGGCCTTGCGCCCGTGGGCTTATTGAATCAGTTTCCCCCCTGGTGGCAGTCCGTGGAGAGCGTTTCTTCACGGGCTGTCCTTTTTTTGTTTCTACCAGCGTCTCACGCCGCGAGGCGCAGCTTTTCTTCTTCCTTCTTGTGCGACGGTTTGGCGTGGGACTTGTGCGTGAAGAATTGATCGCGATATTGGCGGATCAAGTCCGGATTGCCGCGTAGGATCAGAAGCGTTTGCACGAATTCGCTTTCGGCCTGGGGCGTGAAGTCGTAGCTGCCCGTGATTAGGACTTTGCCGTCGATCAGGACGACCTGGGGATTCACGTGCGCTTCCACGTCGAGCCAGGGGTCGATGCCTTGCTCGACCAGGAATTTGAAGTCCGACGTGCTGATCTTCTCGTGATGGGGGTCGAGAATCACTTCGACATTGCAGCCCCGTTTTTTGGCTTCGACGAGGGCGGCCAAGAGCGCCTCATCCTCGAAGGAATAGGTTTGCACGAGCACTTCGCGCCGCGCCTTGTTGAGGATGCGCAACAGCGCGTCGCGCGCTCCGCCGGAAGGGGAAAAGTAAGCGCGGATGTCGAGACCGAAGCCGAGACGACGGCCTAAGATACGGCCCACGAACAGGAGCGTGAGCGCTCCCATGAATCCCGTGGCGACCTGAATCCACATGAGCACCATCGGGTCGAACAAATTCATGGGCATCCCTCCCCAAGACGTGACGAATCGGCCGGCACCATACCAGGGAGGAAAATTCGCGGCAAGCGGGACTTGCACTTGTTTGTCCCGAAGGGCGTGACTTTTTCCGTTGACAGAAGTGCGGTGATAGAGTCATTTATATTTCAAGTCAACCTCTCCCCTGGTTCACACGCGAGGTGCTATATGATCCGTATTGCGGCGCTTGCCATCGCGGCGATATCCGTTTTCGTCGAGTATTCCCCCGCCCAGGAACTGCTTCTGAAGCTTAAAACGAAGCTAGGAGTCGAAACCGAAGTCGAGGTGACATCCGTCACCGCCCCCGATACGCCGCTGTTCTGGTTCGGCTCAATGGGAGTATCGCGCAAGTTCACGACAGGCGGCAATACGCTGAAGGATACGAATTTCGCCTTCCGACTCGACAAGCAGACCTATTTTCTCGCCCCATGGCCTTTGATTCAGTCCCTCGATTCGCAGGATAAATGGCAACACCTAACTCTGACCAATGGCATCCGACTAAAGGGCGAAGCTGTAACACAGGTGGTTACAACCGACACGAAGAAATACCAACTTCAATCCTTGAATCAGATGCGGGTCGTACGAGCGGAAAAACGAGAGCCCGTCAAATCAAAGGCCGGTGTGACTCGAACATTGCGTCTTCACGGATTGGTGCAGGAGAAATTTGAAGTTTCCTCTGTTTACTTTTACCCAAAGTACCTCAATGGGGATGTTGCCCTCGGGGGCGCTACCCAGTCCTTCAAGGTGTCCATTGCAGGGGAAGAACTTCAGGGAAACTTTATCGATTTCGATAAGCTCAGCCTGACGCAAATGAAGGGAAAAGAGTGGCAGCTGCGCCTTCAAACGGGCGGAGCCGGCGAAAAGACCGGAACGTTTGTGATTCCAACGAGGGTAGGTGAAACGTTTATCGCGGATTGGTTTATGGCCGGTATGATGCCGGACAACTGTATAATTGTTTTCAAGGGCGATTTCGAGTTGAGCAAACGCTGAGGCCCTGATGGATCCCAGCGCTGTCGACCGACTCCATCTTGGATGGTCCGTGGCGCGAAGCTACCGCAACCCTCTTCCCGCTTAGAAGCTTCGCGTCTATTTCCTTCCCCAGCCGGGCCGGAGGGGGATGACGGTTTGTCCCGGCAAGTTGGGCGTGCCGTACACGCGGTCATGGTAGATGTGCAGGCCGTGCGTCGCGTGATAGAGCGAGCCGGTGTCGATGTCCGTGTGGGCCTTGTCGAGGATCATTTTGCACAGGGCCATCACGGCGTCTTGCACCCAGGGCTCGCGCAATTCCTCATCCGAAAGGGCCATGGCCAACCATTCCAGCGTGTGGCCCGTGGTGTTGATGCGGCGGTCGGAGTCCTTCACGTCCTCTTCGCCGTTGACATACTGGGTCGAGAACGAGCCATCGGGGTGTCGAAACTTCTTCGCCATCACCTTGTAATGTTCGATGTGCTTGTCGATGTCGACCCAAACTCCCTCGATTTTGCCGCCGTTTTGCAAGTGGCGATGAAGCACCCAGGTCAGACCGAAGAGACTGTGCGTGCCGCCGCATGCCGCCTTGGGCATGTTGATCTTGAGTTCGGCCCGGAGCAATTCTTCGAGCGTAACTTTCTCGCCGAACATGTTAGTCCAGGGCGGCGTGTCGATGCCGAAGAACTCGGCGATCATCATGACGGCCCAGCCCAGTTCCTGTCCCTGCGGCCGAGCGTCGGGCATACCGCTGTAGCTGACGATGTCGAGCCGATGCAGACTGGCCCGCGCCTTGCTCAGCCTGGCGAAGTCGAGAAAGGTGTAATCCTTGCCGTCAATGACGAACTTGGCGTCGGGACGCATGCCCCACTGCGACATTTCAGAGATGAACTGGTCCTGGTGGCCCTGGCCGATCGGAACCGGCCCGAGGCGGACATCGACGCCATCGATGGTCGGTACGAATTTGAGCCCGCGCAGGACGTAGGGCTGGCCGGGGAGTTCCTTTCCGGAACGGATATGTTCGATGGCGTTGATCTTATTGCCGGACTTGCGGTCGAAGAGTTGGGTGTCGAAACCCATGCCGAGGATGCCGTGGAAGATGGTCCAGAAGCTGTAGGTCGTATCCAATTCGCGGGAGTGGATTTGCTGGAGCGTGGCTTCGACGCGCGGCTTCATCTCCTTGGGAAGCTCGAGGGGCGCGGGACGTTCTTCCTTGACGATGACTTCGGGGTTATTCTTGCGTTCGTCGACGGGAGCGCAACTCAGGCCCAGAAAAACCGCGCTCAAGACAAGCAGTAAGAATGTTCCGCGCATGGTTCTCTTTCTTTTTCAAATGCGGCGAGCCGGGAGCGTCAGCGACCGGAGCGGAGTCGTTGTCTCACTCCGGTCGCTGACGCTCTCGGCTCACCAGGTATTATACGTGCTTGACAACTTTGATCCCGGTCTTGTGACGGGGCGTTTCGACCCGCGCGGGCACGTGCGTAAGTACCGGGCGGAGCCGATTTTGAATGCCACGCCATTCCGCGGGCGTCAGATAGTTCAAGCAAGCGATCAGGACGAACGGGCCAAAGAGCGGCAAACCGAAGATGAACATGTTGCCGATCCAGGCCGCGACCGCGCCGCCCAGAAGAAGAATGCGGAAACTGCGCTTCCAGGCGAAGAACGGGAAGGCGAATTGCCACGCGAGAACGAGATATTGGGCCAGGCTGAGCATGAAGAAATAGCCGGCGCTCGAGGGGGCGAGGGCGATCAAGTCGTCGCGTGTCGTCCCATACGGCGAGTGCAATGGATAAAAGAAAGCGACGCCCGACCACCATTCGGCCATGTTCAATTTGTGCAATAGACTTGCGACCATGACCAGGGCGAAATGCACCTGGAAGAGGCGAACCGCGAAGTTGGCGGCATGGCTGGACTCTTCCGAGGCGCCGCCGCGAACAAACAGGCGATCGACGATGGCGTCGCGCGGTCCGAGGATGCGATCGAGAATCGACGCATCGCGGCTAAATTGCCCATAAAACACGTAGCCGATCATCAGGTAGAACGTGGGAATCAGCAAGAGAAAGTCCGCGTCATAGGCGATGGCGGGGTTCGAGAGAAACGACACGACCACGACCCAGGACAGCACGGCGGTGACGCGCACAGCTAAGCCCAGCGTGAAGAGGGCGACGACGACGATGGAAGCCCAGTAAATCACCTGGATGAGCGCGGCGCTGTCGCCGGCGAGGTAGAGGACCGACCAGCCCAGAGGGGGCAATCCCTCGTTGGGATCGGCTGCGGCCTGCAATGCCTCGCGATCGATCCAGCCCGCCAGACCGAAGAGGGCGTCGGCCTGTCCCGCCAGAGGCAAGAGCAATAAGAGGAGCAGGAGGCCCGTCATGAGCCGCAACACATGCATGCCGATCGGATCGACGGGGTTGAACCAGAAGCGCGACCACGGCTCATACCATGGTTGGCGCGAGAGGTCGATGTCTGAGTGTATTTTTTTCATGGCGTGTATTTTCCGAAGGAGACAACCATTTCTTGGAATTGGTCGCGGGGAATCTCTTGAAGGAACAACAGGCTCGGCTGAACGGCATTGCGCGAGCGGCGGATCAACTCGCCGGAGGAGGCGCCGTATACTCGACACAGATGCCGAATGTACGATTGCGTCGCCGCCTTGGCCCAGGGAGACGGGCGGAAGGCGCCGTCGCGGGGAATAAGGTTTTGTGCGACGGTCTTGAGACGTTGCACGCCCTTGGCATCGGGTTCGCCCCAGATTTCCACGTCGGGATTGCCGTCCTTGCCGCCGACGCGTTCGGCCATGTTGGGCTGAACGGGGAGATCGCGGGCCAAGTTCATGGCCAAAAGGTCAAAGCGATGGCGGACCCAAGGATTGCCTGCCGCCTCGGGAAATTGCAGCGTCTCCATCACGCGGCCGGTTGGGTCGAAGAGCTTGATCTCGAATTTCACTTCGGGCACGGAGACGCGGTTGGTGGCGAAATGGTAGTTGTGCGTCATCGCCAAGGGCTTGAGATAGTTATCGTATCCCGGGCGCGCCATGGCGGTAGCGAATTGCGGCGGCTCGGCCTCGCTGGGGCCGAAGGGCGACGGCCAGGGGCCGCTGCGTTGGTTCAAGACATGCGCGCCCAGGACGAGAAAATGTCCCAGAACAAACGCACTCCCCAATACCTTTAGCGCAAGCGGCAGCCGCCTGGCTTCGGATTCACTCGTCATGATGTCGTACTCGGCTAAAAGGGCGGTGACGTTGTCATCGGCTCCCTCCTATTCTCGCCTTGAGGGGCCTCGACTTTCAAGACTGGGTTAACGGGGAAATGTGCGTGGAGTCTGACGGCGGGCGGGAAAGTTGACAGAAAGCGAAGGACCGGTAAGGACGGCAAACATGAAACGACGAGCAAGTTAGCACGACGCGCCAGCGAGTGTGATGTGCGAATTCACTCGCTGGCGCGTCGTGCTAACTTGCTTGTTATGCGAATTATTTCGCGGGGATGTAATTCAGCGTGTAATACGCCTGGCTATGCAACAGCGGAGCGCCGGCAGCGGAGCGGACGCCGTCGGCGTGCAATTCATGCACATGGCCCTCTTGCAACCCGTCGACATAGAGACGGACGCTCTTCTTATCCGCGCCGACGACGGCTTTGGTGATGGTCGGCTTGGTGTGGTCGACCTCGGGACTGCCGTAGGATGCCTGGTAGATGTACGTGTAAGTAACCATCTTGTAGGAAGCCAAATCGGAGACGATGGAGGGATCGATTTCCTCGGTGAAGGTGAGTTCGAAGCCGTCGGGTTTGGCGCGCATCTCGTGGATTTCAAAGGGCGTTTTGCCGGTCCAGACGAGACGTTCGATGGCGAAGGGTTTGTTGCCGCGCGAGCCCCAGCCGCGATTGGTGCCGCCGACGAAGAGCGAGCCGTCGGGTCCGAAACGCATGGGGACGTTGCCGGAGCCGAAGCCGGCGCGGAAGGGGAAGAGAGCGCCTTGATAGCGGCCGTTGGACATTTTTTCCAAGAAGGCGCGCATGACGGTCGAGTGCGTCTGATCGTTGATGAAGAGTTGCTTCTCGAAGGGACCAAACTTGCCGCCGGAGAGATCGACGTCGAGCCCGGACGCGGATTGCCCCATCTTGTTGTAAGGCAGGAGGATCACAGTCGGGACGAGTTCGTGGATCTTCTTAGCCTCAACCATGATGCGGCTTTTGTCCTTGGGACGGTCCGGCGCTTTGGTGAGCGAGGGATTGAGTTTCTTTGCCTCGTCGAACCATTTGAAGCTGTCGGGATGGCCGACGAAACCGCCCGGAACGATTTGCTTTAGGCCGCAGGTGCCGTTCCAGGGGCCCTGGTTGTCGGTGTAAAAGACGTCGCCCGCTGCGTTGAAGCCGACGCCGCCGGGGGAACGCACGCCGGTAGTGGTGGGCACCCATTTGCCTTCAGGCGTGACCTTGCCGGCCCAGCCGCGGAACTTGCTATTGCTGTTGAAGGAGCCGGTGAGGCAGAGGGTAATCCAGATGTTGCCGTCTTTGTCGAAGCGGCTGCCGAAGGCGTATTCGTGGTAGTCGCCGTTGATTTCCCAGCCGTCGGCGACGACCTCGAAGAGATCGGCCTTGCCGTCGTTGTTGGTGTCCTTGATGCGGGAGAGGTCACAGCGCTGGGTGACGTAGAGCCAACCGTCTTTGTGCAAGGCGAGGCCGAGGACTTCGTGCATCCCATGGGCGAAGCGGGAGAATTTAGCTTCCTTGGGATCCTTGGCGAAGGCGTTGTCGATGATCCAGATTTCGCCGCGGCGGGTGCCGACGGCGACCTTGCCGTCGGGAAGCATTTCGATGGCGCCGGCCTCGAGGACTTCGCCGTAGGGGGCTTCGAAGCGGAGGATCTTGTAGTATTCGTCCTCGGCGGGATTGGGGGCGGGGCCCTTTTTCTTTTTCTTTTGAGCGTCGGCGGCGGGCGCCACCATGAGCAGGGCGAGGAAGAGGAAGGCGAAGCGTATCATGGAGGATCTCCGTTGGAAATTACGGCGTATTTGCGATTTTACCCCGACGGGGGATTAGCGTTTTTACCCCGAAGGGGTTTGGGTCACAAAGCCCAGGGTCGCGCAGCGCACCCTGGGTGGGTGTAGTCGTCAACGGCCTACCCCGAAGGGGTTGGTTCAAGTTCAATCGCACATATCGCGCTCGTCCGGTTGGTGAACGCAATGGGTGGTCGGTTTGCGCGTGGGCTTGGGCCATGTTGAAACAACCCCTTCGGGGTAGACCTCCCTTTGCGATGCCTTTCCCAGGGTGCGCTGCGCGACCCTGGGCTTTGAGACCAAAACCCCTTCGGGGTAAATACAGGCGGTTTCAACGCGTTGGCTTTGAGACCAAAACCCCTTCGGGGTAAATACAGGCGGTTTCAACGCGTTGGCTTTGTGACCAAAACCCCTTCGGGGTAAGGGGCGATGGCTTGCGCCATCGGCCTG
>Ga0163144_10002036_pt1 | contig 47183 bp, 53 predicted proteins | sample OliLak19BULKMAT1_FD_123175 | JGI IMG/M metagenome (GOLD analysis project Ga0163144, IMG submission 123175) | Freshwater microbial mat bacterial communities from Lake Vanda, McMurdo Dry Valleys, Antarctica - Oligotrophic Lake LV.19.BULKMAT1 | ecosystem: Environmental > Aquatic > Freshwater >... | reverse complement strand
GCGCACATAGTTGTTCGACACCACCTTGTAGGTTGCCGCCGGATCGATTGGTGCCCACTCCTCACCTGACCCGACCATGACCTCTGACACCCGCGCTCCGGCTGGCTGGCCGGTAGCGAAGGTAAATTTTAGCCCTGCCACCTGGGGGAAACGACCGGCACCCGTTTCAACCTCGCTGACACCGTTTTCGAGTGCGGCGATGATCGCGGCCCCCGTCACCTCGAAGGTGGACAGCGTGTTCTGGAACGGCAGGACGGTCAGCACCTCGCCCATCGTGACCGGCCCCGCGTCGATCGAAGCCCGGAGGCCGCCACCGTTCGTGAGCGCGATTGTCACCCCTTGGCCCGCGACGCGGTCCAGCACTGCCTCGGCCACCAGCGTTCCCATGGCGCATTCCATCGCCCGGCAGGAGTCACGGCTTCCGTCAATCGGGGCCAGCGTTTCGGCGACAACGCGGGTCTTCAACTCTTCTAGAGGTGCCGCAAGCTCCGTTACCCGCGCCTCGATGGCCGGGTCGGGCGTGACGCTGGCATCCAGCAGGATCGTGTCGCCTGAGGCCGCGATCAGCACCCCCGCATCGTCAAAGGTCAGCACAAGATGGCCCAGATACTTGCCATAGGCATAGGCTTGCACCACCGGCACCGCCGCGCCATCGACCCCATCCGCCATCATCGGATAGGGCCCGAAACGCGCGGGATCGGAGGTCGACAACAGGGTATGGCTGTGCCCGCCCACCACCGCGTCGATCCCGGACACGTTGCCTGCAATCTCCATGTCCTTTGCGATGCCGACGTGGGTCAGGGCAATGATCTTCGTGACCCCTTCTGCCGTGAGGGCATCAGCATCCGCGGCCAGACTGTCGATTTCATCCTGGAACACCACGCCTTTGCCGGGACTGGAGGTGTCGACCGTGTCGGTCGCAAGGGCTGAGATGATGCCGATTTTTTCTCGTCCCACCCCAAGCACCACATGGTTCTCGATCTTGCCGGTCAGGCTGGCTTCGCCCGTCAGATCAAGGTTGCCGGACAGGATGGGAAAGCTGACCCGATCGGCCAGGTTGGCCAGCCCCGCCGGGCCATCGTCAAACTCGTGGTTGCCGACGGCCATCGCGTCAAAACCGATGGCCTCCATGAACTCGGCCTCAACCTCGCCCTTGTAAGTGGTGTAATAGAGGCTGCCTTGAAACTGGTCGCCGGCGTCCAGAACGATCACATTGCCACCCTCGGCCCGGATCGCGCCCCGCAACTCGTCGATCTTTGCCTTGAGCCTCGCGACGCCACCAAAGCATTTCGCAGCGGCAAGGTCTTCGGGGGAACAGGTGCTGTCAAAGGCATTCACCGGCTCGATCCGGCTGTGGAAGTCGTTGGTGTGCAGCACGTGCAGCGTGTACTCCGCCTGCGCGGCGGACGTCATCAGCGCCAAAGCCGCGCTTGATATCAGCATGTTCCGCATCTTTCCCTCATGCCTTCGAATCGTTCTACAGTAAGATTTTTGAGGAGTACGGCAACAGCGCGATGACGCCTGGTGGATTGACCCGCCCCGCTTCCGGGGGCACAAGCACCGGATGCTTGTATACAAGATCCTCCGCCGCCCCGAATGGGATGCTTTTCGTGCCGCTGGTGCCACGGGTGGCGCGCCGATCGACCTTGCGGATGGCTACATCCATTTCTCCACCGCCGCGCAAGTTGCTGAAACAGCCGCCAAGTGGTTTGCCGAGGAAAGCGACCTCGTTCTCGTGGCGTTCGAGGCCGACCGGCTAGGCCCGGCGCTGAAATGGGAACCCGCCCGCAGCGGCCAGTTGTTCCCGCACCTCTATCGACCGTTGCACCTGACCGAAGTGGTCTGGGACAAGTCGCTGCCTTTGGGGGCGACCGGCCACATCTTTCCCGAAGGCATGTGGTGAGCCGCCTGGAGCGTGCCGGTCTGGCGCTGCTGCACCGGATCGATCCCGAACGGGCGCACGCGCTTTCCCTGCTGGCGCTGCGGTCGGGACTGCTGCCCATGCACGGGCCGGTCACGTCACCGCGCCTTGCAACCACCTTGTCGGACCTGTCGCTTCTGAACCCCGTCGGCCTTGCGGCTGGATACGACAAGGACGCAACCGCCATTGCCCCCCTTTCCCGCGCCGGGTTCGGCTTCATCGAGGTTGGCGCGGCCACCCCCGAACCACAGTGGGGGAATGCAAAGCCCCGCCTCTACCGACTGACCGAAGACCGCGCTGCGATCAACCGGTTCGGCTTCAACAACGAAGGGATGGTCGCGATTGCCGCCCGGCTGGCCAAACGCCATAAGACCTCGGTTCCCGTGGGTCTGAACCTTGGCGCGAACAAGACAAGCGCCGACCGTGCCGCCGATTTTGCGACGGTGCTTGCGACCTGCGGCCCCTTCGTCGATTTCGCGACGGTCAACGTGTCGTCACCGAATACCGAGCGTCTGCGCGATCTGCAGGGCCCGGCAGCGCTGGCAGCGCTTCTTGCCGGGGTGATGGAGGCGCGGGCGGGCCTACCCCGACCAATTCCGGTCTTCCTGAAGATCGCGCCTGACCTTGCCCCAGAGGAGTTGGCCCAGATCGCCCAGGTGGCGCTGGCGTCCGGACTTTCCGGAATTATCGCGACAAACACCACCCTCTCGCGCGAAGGTTTGAAATCTTCTTGCCAGGATGAGGCGGGCGGCCTTTCCGGAGCGCCGTTGTTCGAAAAATCCACGCGCGTCCTTGCAGAGCTTTCTCGTCTGACCGAAGGCAAGCTCCCCCTGATAGGCGTCGGAGGCGTTTCGTCAGCCGAAGATGCCTATCAGAAGATTCGCGCCGGGGCTTCGGCGGTACAGCTATACACCGCGATGGTCTTTGAGGGGCTGTCCCTGATCCCCCGCATCGCGCGGGGCCTCGACACCCTTCTCGCGCGCGACGGCTTCACCTCTGTCGCCGAGGCGATTGGCACCAACCGCAGCGCCTGGCTTTAAGCTCTTTGCCGCGTCGCAAGACTGTTCGCGCCGTGCCGTCTGGTCTCATAGCCCAGCCCCGCAAGCTCGGCGCAGATCGAGGTGAGGCGGGCATCGCTCAGATGTGCGGCTTCGAAATGGATCAGCTTTGGTTGGAGGACGGCAATGTCAGAGGCCCGGATCACTAGATCATCGCAGCCTTCGACGTCGATCTGCAATACGTCCAGCCGGTCAAACAACCCCGTGCGCGCCATAAGCGTCGCGGTTGGAACCGATTCCACCGTGACGGTTTCGATCACCTCCTCTGCCGCAAGCGGGCCGCGGTAATGCTTTTCGACCCAGCCGAGCAACGTCTCGCGCTGGCCCGACGCCACCCCGGTCGGGGCCCGATAGGCCGGCCAGTCCTTGCCATAGCCCAGCACCAGATCCGGCCAGCAGTCCGGGCGAACCTGATGCAGAACCAGCGTTCCGGCAGCCCCGACCGCGACCGGGACGATCGCGTGGCGCGGGTGAAACGCATAGGCAGCAGTCAGGGCCGGGATCAACGCGATCTGCGGCTCGACCAGAATGACCTGCGTCTGGTCGGGATGCGCGCGCAAAAAGCGGTGGAGCGGGTCGTTGATCACCCCGTCATTCGCCCCGGCTTGCAGGATGTTGACGGTATCGCTGTCACGCACCAGCGCCTCGAGCGCCTGCCGAAAAGGCGAGACAACCTGCGCCTTGCCGGCCCGCAAGTTCGCAGCGGTCGCTTCTTTCATATCAGCCGCCATTCATTTCCCCTCCATGGCGACGCGAAACGTCGCAGCTGCAGGATAGCCTCCGCTTTCGGGCGGGGCCATGGGTCAGAACGCCTTGAAGGTCATCGTCGTCAGCGTGCGCTGGATGCCGGCGATGTCGAACAGGCGCGAGGACAGGTAGTGCCCCACATCCTCGCCATCGGGGATATAGACCTTGGCGATCAGGTCATAATCACCGCTGGTCGAGTAAAGCTCGCTGACCACTTCGCGGTCCCAGATCGCGTTTGCAACCGCGTAGGTCTCCCCCGGAGTGCAGCGGAACTGGACGAATACCAAGGCCATTGGACCCTCCTGATTTGCGGCTAGTCTAAGGTGCCCGGGTCTGAAGGGGAAGCCTCGGTCAGGGCTGGGTCTGTCAAGCTCAGGGCGGCAGGCTCGCGCCGCAGGTCGTCGATGGTCAGGGGGGATGCAGGTCGCGCCAGCCGGTTCCGCACCACCCAGAACAGCCGGGTCTGCGCCCGGGTGATCGCAACGTAGGCCAGACGCTTCCACAAAGGCACTCCAGCCTCGCTCCGTCCGGACTGGGCGGCAGCGTAAAGATCGGGCGCAAAGACCTGCACCGCGTCCCATTGCGACCCCTGCGCCTTGTGGATCGTGACCGCCGCCCCATGCAGGAACGCGGCCCCCATCGTCGCGGCCGAGGGGATGAACGGTTCCTCCTCATCCGGTTTTTCGATCTTGATGATGCTGGCAGCCGACACCTGCGGCTCTTCCGCCCCCACCACATGCAACCGCGCAAAGCCCGGACGATTGCCCTCGCCCAGATAGATCACCTGCGCGCCCTTGATCAGACCCCGCGCCTCAAGGTCGATCCGTTTCTTGCGATGCTTCAGCGGCAGCTCGATCCCGTCGCAGATCAGGGGTTCCCCCGGCAGAAGCTGATCCTCCGGCGCGCCGTAGGCGTTGCGGAAGGCCTGGATCAGCCGCACGCGCGTCGCATTGCGCCAGACCAGCACGGGGGACCGCGCCATCAGCCCCGACTCCACCCGCTCGGCCCAGACCACCCGGTCGTCCGCCTGTGCACGGTCACGGACCAGCGCCTCGAACTCTTCAAATCCCATCTGACCGTCGCCCAGCGCATGGGCAAGGTCGAGAATCGGATTGTCCTCCGCCTGCCGGTGGATACGGCTGAGGACCAGCTTGCGCCCCTCGCTCAGCTTGTCGAACACCATCGACCCCGACTGCCCGACCGGGGCCAGCTGCGCCGGATCGCCGAACAGGATCAACATCGGAAAGATCTCGCGCAGGTCGTCAAGCTGGCGTTCGTCCAGCATGGAGGATTCGTCGACGAAGCCGACATCCAGCGGTTCTTCCCGCCGCTTCCAACCCTTGATGAAATCGCTGCCCTTCAGGCCTGCAGCTGCCAGTGCACCGGGAATCGAGGCAATCTGTTGATAGAAGGCATGCGCGCGGTCCAGCGCCAGATCGGTCAGCCCCTCGACCACGGGTCTTGATCCGGTTCCCGCCAGCCATTCGGCGATCTTTTCATACTGCGGGTCATAGACGGGGGTATAGAGGATGCGGTGGATCGTGGTCGCGGGCACCCCCCGCAGCCGGAGGACGGAAGCCGCCTTGTTCGTCGGGGCCAGAATTGCCAGCGTCCTGCGGTCCTTGCGCCGCCGCCCCTCGTAATCGCCCGACACCACCTCCACCCCCGTCGCCTTCAAGGCGCGGTACATCTCGGCCAGAAGCATCGTCTTGCCCGACCCGGCTTTTCCGACCACGGCCAGGACAGACGCCTTGCCTTCGGTCATCGGGGTGGTCGCCCCCTGTCCCAGGTCAATGCCATGTTCAAGCAACGCCGCAGACAACCGGTCGAACGCGTCCGCCTGGTCATGCGAAAAGGTGAGGGTTGGGGTCAGCATTGCTCGACCTTAGCCCGACCGGCCCGGAAGCGTAAGGGTCGGGGCGGGCAAGCGTTGGCCGCCGGCTGGTCAATGCTCCCACCTTTGGCCACGCAGGCTTGGCGGATCAGGTTCGTCAAGGTCACTGTCAACCGCGCCGGTAGTGGCGAGGATTTCCAGCCGGGCCAGAGCCAGCACCTCTTCGACCCGCCCGGCAAGCTGCGGCAGATCATTGCTGGCCGCATAGCTTTGCAAGTCAAGAAGTACGTCAATAACCCATTGGTGACGCATCAATCCCTCATCGCCGCCCGCTGTGACCGGCGACCGGGGTGCGCCCCGCTGGCGAAGGGCCAGTCAGGGCACGTGTCCGGGCGCCTACTCCATGCAGGCATAGCCCCGCGAGGGTAAATCCTTGATTAATGTCGTCGGGTCACGTCCCCGAACTCGCCTCCAGCGTGTCTTCGAATGTCCTGAGACCGGTGCGCGGGGCTTGCACCAGAACCGCCATGTTGCCCGGCTTGTGCTGGTTCTTCCACATCAGCGTATGGGCCCGGGGCACCTCGGCCCAGGGGAAAACCTCGGACATGCAGGGGTCGAGCCTGCGTTCGACCATCAGCTTGTTCGCCGCCGCCGCCTGCTTCAGATGCGCAAAATGGCTGCCCTGCAGACGCTTCTGGTGCATCCACATGTAACGGACATCGAAGGTGCAGTTGAAACCGGTGGTCCCGGCGCAGATCACCACCATGCCGCCTTTTTTCACCACGAGGGACGAGACCGGAAACGTCGCCTCGCCGGGGTGTTCAAACACCATGTCGACGTTCACGCCCTTGCCGGTGATGTCCCAGATCGCCTTGCCAAAGCGGCGCGCTTCTTTCAGCCAGGTGTTGTACTCGTCACTGCCAACTTTGGGCAACTGGCCCCAGCAACTGTAATCGTTCCGGTTGATCACGCCCTTTGCGCCCAGCGACATGACGAAATCCCGCTTCGTTTCGTCGCTGATAACGCCGATCGCATTTGCACCCGCCGTGTTGATCAGCTGGATCGCATAGGACCCAAGTCCACCGCTTGCGCCCCAGACCAGCACGTTCTGTCCCGGCTTCAGGTCATGCGGCTCGTGCCCGAACAGCATCCGGTAGGCGGTGGCGAGGGTCAGCGTATAGCAGGCCGACTCCTCCCAGGTCAGGTGCCTAGGCCGCGGCATCAGTTGCTGGGACTGCACGCGGGTGAACTGCGCAAAGGACCCGTCGGGCGTCTCGTAGCCCCAGATGCGCTGGGTGGTGCTGAACATCGGATCGCCGCCGTTGCACTCCTCATCATCGCCATCGTCCTGGTTGCAGTGGATGACAACCTCGTCGCCGACCTTCCAGCGCTTGACCTTGTCGCCCACCGCCCAGACGATCCCCGAGGCATCCGACCCGGCGATATGAAGCGCCTGCTTGTGGCCATCAAAGGGGCTGATCGGCTGGCCCAAGCCGGCCCAGACGCCGTTGTAGTTGACCCCTGCGGCCATCACCAGAACCAGCACTTCATTGCTGTCGATCGTCCAGGTGTCGACGACTTCCTGCTGCATCGCAAGTTCAGGCTCGCCATGCCGTTCGCGCCGGATCACCCAAGCGTACATCTGCTTCGGCACATGGCCAAGCGGCGGCATCTCGCCCAATTCGTACAGGTCCTTCGTCAAGGCCTGCTTGGTTGCGGGTGCAATCTTCGTATCCAAGGCCAAACCAGCCTCCCTTGAAATGCCGCGCCGCAGAATCGGCGCCCGAGTGGGAGATAAGCGATTGCCGCGCAACTTTGCAATACATAGGACCTCAGTTTTTGAAATTTTATGTCTGCCGCGTTGCGGCAAAGAGACTTGGGGAGCGGCGTGTCGGACTGAAGATCGACAGCAGGCTTCATCACTTCTGCCGATCTGTCCGGCACCTCTTGCCGCGGCGCAGCGATTGACATTGGCATGAAGTGTCGCTTAGTGCTCTCTTGGCGCAATAAAATTAGCTAGCTGATCGGAGAGGTTGTCGTGACGAAAGATACCCCCTGGCTTTTCCGCACCTACGCCGGACATTCCACTGCCGCCGCCTCGAACGCGCTTTATCGGGGCAATCTGGCCAAAGGTCAGACCGGCCTGTCCGTGGCCTTCGACCTGCCAACCCAGACTGGCTACGACAGTGACGATCCCCGCGCGGCGGGTGAAGTCGGCAAGGTCGGTGTGCCCATCGCACACCTCGGCGACATGCGGGCGCTGTTCGCCGATATCCCTCTTGAACAGATGAACACGTCGATGACGATCAACGCCACCGCGCCATGGCTGTTGGCACTTTACATCGCGGTGGCAGAGGAGCAGGGGGCCGACACCACCGCCTTGCAAGGCACCGTGCAGAACGACATCATCAAGGAATACCTGTCCCGCGGCACCTACATCCTGCCGCCCGAACCCTCCCTGCGGCTGATCACGGACGTGGCCGCCTACACCGGCCAGCATCTGCCCAAGTGGAACCCGATGAACGTCTGCAGCTACCACCTGCAAGAGGCAGGGGCCACGCCGGAGCAGGAGCTTGCCTTCGCCCTCGCCACCGCCTGCGCCGTCCTCGATGATCTGAAAGTGAAAGTTTCCCCGGCTGACTTCCCCGCCATGGCAGGAAGAATGTCCTTCTTTGTCAACGCCGGCATCCGCTTTGTGACCGAGCTGTGCAAGATGCGCGCCTTTACAGCGCTCTGGGACGACCTCCTCGAAACCCGCTACGGCATCACCGACCCCAAACTCCGGCGCTTTCGCTATGGTGTGCAGGTCAACTCTCTCGGCCTCACCGAACAGCAGCCGGAAAACAATGTCACCCGCATACTGATCGAGATGCTCGCCGTCACCCTGTCGAAAAACGCCCGCGCCCGCGCCGTCCAACTTCCGGCGTGGAACGAGGCGCTGGGCCTGCCACGCCCCTTCGACCAGCAATGGTCACTGCGGATGCAGCAGGTCCTCGCCTACGAAACCGACCTTCTGGAATACGACGACCTCTTCGACGGCAATCCCGCCATCGAGGCCAAGGTCGAGGCCCTGAAGGCACAGGCGTTGGAGGAACTCGCCCAGATCGACGCAATGGGGGGCGCGGTTGCGGCCATCGGCTACATGAAATCGAGGCTCGTCGAGTCAAACGCCGACCGCATCGCCCGCATCGAATCAGGTGAAACGACGGTCGTCGGCGTGAACCGGTTCACCACCACCGAGCCCTCCCCCCTGACCACCGGCGACGGCCTGATCATGCTGGCAGACCCAGAGGCCGAGGCGGATCAATGCGCCCGCCTGACCGAATGGCGCAGCCAACGCGACCCCGCCACGGTCGGTGCAGCCCTTGCCACGCTGCGGCAGGCGGCGGAAACCGGGGTGAACGTCATGCCAGCCTCCGTCCAATGCGCAAAGGCAGGGGTCACCACGGGCGAATGGGGGGCCGCAATGCGGGCCCTTTACGGCGAGTACCGTGCGCCGACCGGGGTGTCGATGAACCCCTCCAACCGCACCGAAGGACTGGAACCCGTGCGTGAAGCTGTCGCCAACGTCGCCGCAAAGCTCGGCCGACCGCTGCGCCTCCTCCTTGGCAAGCCCGGCCTTGACGGCCACTCCAACGGGGCCGAGCAGATCGCCACCCGCGCCCGCGACTGCGGGATGGAGATCACCTATGACGGCATCCGCCTGACCCCGGCGGAAATCGTCGCCGCAGTCCAGGACCGCAAGCCAGATGTCATCGGCCTGTCGATCCTGTCAGGCAGCCACCTGCCCCTGATCCGGGAAACGCTGGATCTGCTTGGCAAGGCAGGTCACGGCGGAACCCCCCTGGTTGTTGGCGGCATCATCCCGGAGGAAGACGCAAAGACCTTGACCGCGATGGGCGTGGCACGGGTCTATACCCCAAAGGATTTCCAGCTTAACCGGATCATGCTCGACCTTGTGGAGTTGGCAGACCCAGCCCCGGCGGCGGCGGAGTAATCGCAAAGCTACGGTTCAGCCTGACGCCAGACCGAGGCCCCGTCCCTGTATCGCTTGACCAACCCAGCCTCGACGCGGGCAAGCCGTCCGATATCCTCGATGACCGAAAGCTGGGCACGACCGCGCAGAAACATGCAGCGACGCGGCAGGGCAAGGGCTTCCAGATGCGGATTGGTCGCCATGAAGAACTGCTTTTCCGGGTCAAGCGCCGGGTCCATCCGCCGCGCCGCCTCACGCAGGAAATCGCCGTCGAACACCCCGGGCGAGGTTGAAAAGCAGTTGATCACCTCGCGGTCGGGACTGCCGTCTTCGCGCGTGACGTCCCGCTGCACGGTCTGATGCGGCAGACGACGCGTGCGCTTGTTGGCGTTCAGGAAGGTCACCGCCGACACTTCGGGTGCAAACAACGCGTCCACCCGCGCTTCGGTGATCGGCTCGAGAGCGATCCAGTCATCTTCCAGATGCAGCACGCGTGCGGCCTTCGTGGCCGACCAGGTGCGGATGACGGCGGCGGCAAACCCCGGCGTTTCGGGACGAAAGATCGTCGCATAGGGAAAGTACCGCCGGATCAGCGCCTCGCACCGGTCGCCTTCGGCAGCGTCCCCCATGAACGGGTCGATGTTGGCAATCAGGGTGCGGATGTTGAAATGCGAAAACACATCGCGGTTGAACGACTGCAGGGTGCGCGCCAACAGGGCCTCGCGCCGCCCGGCGATCAGCGTGACGTCATAGTCCAATCATGATCTCCCGCCCGACTGGCTGCAACGCCTGCAATATCGCAGGCCCCCCCGGCAGACCACTCCTTTCCATCACGGGTCCCGACTGCCCCTTGCCGAAAAAGCGTGCCCAGCCCATTACTGTCGCAAACGCGGCGGGGAGAGACTGCATGACCATCCACATCGGCGCAAAGCCCGGCGAGATTGCCGAAACCGTCCTCATGCCGGGCGATCCTTACCGCGCCCGCTGGGCGGCCGAGACTTTTCTGCAGGACGCGGTGCTGGTGAACGAGGTCCGCGGGATGCTGGGATATACCGGCACCTGGAATGGTCACCGCGTTACCATCCACGGTTCTGGCATGGGAATGGCCTCGCTGTCGATCTATGCCAATGAACTGATCCGCAACTATGGGGCCAAGACGCTGATCCGCATCGGGTCGGCGGGGGCGTTGCCGACGCATGTCAAGGTGCGCGACGTCATCCTGGCGCAGACGGCCTCCACCCTCGGGTCCCCCTCGCGCGCAATCTTCAAGGAGTTGAACTTCGCCCCCTGCGCTGATTTCGGCCTGCTGTCAGCGGCCCATGCCGCCGCGGTCGCCAAGGGTACCCCGGTCCATGTCGGCGGGATCTATTCCTCGGACACCTTTTACGACGAGCGCGCCGATCTGACAGCGGAACTCCTCCGCCACGGCTGCCTTGGGGTCGAGATGGAGGCGGCAGAACTTTACATGGTCGCCGCCCGCCATACGGCCCGCGCGCTGGCCGTCCTTACCGTGTCGGACCACATCACCACGGGCGAGGCGCTGCCTTCGGACCAGCGCGAGCGCAGCTTTGGCGCGATGGTCGAAATCGCGCTGGCGGCGGCGTTTTCGTGAAGCACGGTCGCCGCGCCGTCCTGTTCCTTGCGCCGGTCGCTGTGATCGCGACAGCGATCGGTTACCGGCTGGTCTATCCAACCTACCCAGGCCCCGAGATGGACGCTCCCACCGCCTTTCGCATGGCCGAGACCGGGGCGGTCGTCCTTGTTGATATCCGGCGACCGGATGAATGGCAGGCGACCGGCTCAGCTCAGGGCGCGCATCGGCTGGACCTGCGCGATCCCGACTTTGTCGACGCGTTAAGCGCCCTTGTCTCAGCGGATCGCACCCGTCCGATCGCATTGATCTGCGCCAAGGGCGTGCGCTCGGCGCGACTGGCCAACCAGTTGACAGCAGCGGGCTTTGTGAACGTCAGCAACGTGTCCGAAGGCAAGCTTGGATCTTCGGCTGGGCCCGGCTGGATCGCGCGCGGCCTGCCATTGGTCAAGGGCTGACCGCCGCTTCGCTGTTGCAATGATCTCGCCATCCGGGTTTTGTGCACCGGCACCAAGCGGAGTTGCGAATGCCCCATCTTGCCAGTCGTCCCTGGGTCCCCCCGGCCTGCGAAGCTGTCGTCCAGCGGCTGGCGGACGATGCGGGAAAACGCTCCATTGATGTCGCCGCGCGTATCGACCACCTGATCGAGCGCAATCTGGAAATTCACGATCAGGACTGCTTCAACCTGAACCCTGCAACCAACGTGATGAACCCCCGCGCCGAGGCAGCCCTTGCGCGCGGCTTGGGATCACGCCCCTCGCTGGGTTATCCGGGCGACAAATACGAGATGGGGCTGGAGGCGATCGAAGAGGTCGAGGTCATCACCGCCGAACTCGCTGCTGAGGTGTTCAACGCAAGGTATGCGGAAATTCGAGTGGGGTCCGGTGCGCTGGCAAACCTATACGGCTTCATGGCGCTGGCGCGGCCCGGTGACAGCATCATAGCACCACCCGGAAGCATCGGCGGCCATGTCACCCACCATGCCGCCGGATGCGCGGGGCTTTACGGGCTGACCACGCATGCAGCCCCGGTCGATGCCGATGGCTATACGGTCGATCTGGCGGCCTTGCGCGACCTTGCCCATGCGGTGCGACCCAAGATCATCACGGTCGGCGGCAGTCTCAACCTTTTCCCCCATCCGGTGGCCGAAGTGCGCAAGATAGCCGATCAGGTTGGTGCGAAGGTCCTGTTCGATGCGGCCCATCAATGCGGGATCATCGCCGGGCAGGTCTGGGCCAACCCGCTGACCGAAGGGGCGCATCTGATGACGATGAGCACCTACAAATCCCTTGGCGGTCCGGCCAGGGGCCTGATCGTGACCAATGACGCCGCCATTGCAGAGCGTCTCGACGCCATCGCCTACCCCGGCCTGACGGCAAACTTCGACGCAGGGAAATCGGCGGCCCTCGCGCTGACCCTCCTTGACTGGCGCGACCATGGGCGGGCCTATGCCAAGGCGATGGTCGACCTTGCCCGTGCGCTTGCAGGGGAACTTGCCAGACTGGGTCTGCCGGTCTTTGCCGCTGACCGGGGGGCCACCACCTCGCACCAGTTCGCCATCGAGGCTGCTGCGTTCGGCGGTGGACAGTCCGCGTCAAAGACCCTGCGCAAGGCCGGCTTCCTGGCGTGCGGAATCGGCTTGCCGATTGCGGGGGTGCCGGGTGACCTGAACGGCCTGCGCATCGGCACGCCCGAGCTTGTGCGCCGTGGCGTCACCCCCGCTGATGCCCCCGCGCTGGCCGCCCTGATCGCGGAAGGCTTGCGCTCCAACGCTCCTGAAACCATTGCCCCCCGGACCAAGGCCCTGCGTGCCCGGTTCCAGGGCCTGCACTACGTGACGCCATGAGGACCCGCCGCCTTGGCCAGATCGGCCCTGAAGTTTCGGCGCTTGGCCTTGGATGCCTGTCTTTCGGCGGCATCTTCGGCGCCACTACCGAGGCGGACTCCCTAAGCACCCTCGACGCCGCATGGGAGGCCGGGATCACCCTTCTCGACACCGCGAACATCTACGGCAAGGGCGTTTCGGAAACCGTCATCGGCCAGTGGCTCCGCACTCGGGGCCACCGGCCGCATATCGCGACCAAAGCCGCCTTCACCGACGACCCCGCCCGCCGCATCGACAACCGCCCCGAACACATGCGGTCCGAGTTGGAGGGGTCACTGAAGCGACTTGGTGTCGACCATGTCACGCTCTTTTACGCCCATCGCCACGATCCGCTGGTCCCGGCCGAAGACCTTGCCGGAACCATGCAGCGTCTGGTGGAGGAGGGCAAGGTCCTGGGCTACGGCCTGTCAGAGGTGTCGCCGACAACGCTGGAGCGGTGCCATTCGGTCCATCCGGTGATGGCCGTGCAGAACGAATACTCGCTTTGGACGCGCCAACCGGAACTGGGACTCATCCAGCGCTGTGCCGCCCTGGGGGTTGCCTTTGTGCCGTTCTCACCCCTTGCGCGCGGGGTGTTCGGCACTCCGATGGCGGACCCATCCGACTTCAATCCGACAGAGTTTCGGACCCGCATCCCCCGCTTTCATCCGGAACACTGGCCAGAGAACCGGGCGAAGCTGCAAGCTTTTCACACCTATGCCGAAAATATCGGCCACACGCCTGCTGCACTGGCGCTGGCCTGGCTCCTCGATCGTGGCTCGCATCTCATTCCCATTCCGGGGACGCGCAGTGCCGACCATCTGCAGGCTTGGCTTGACGCCCCGAACATCGACTTGACGGATCACGACCGCGAAGAGATTTCCCACCTGCTTCCCATCGGCTGGGCCTGGGGCGACCGCTACGACGACGCGCAGGCAGCTACGGTGGAACGATATTGCTAGACCAACCCGGTCAGGCGGGGGCGTCCATCGCAGGCAGTTTGCGGAACATTGCCAGCACCTCGTCCTCCGAGGCCTGTTCGGGCATACCCGCATCCACCTCCTCACGCGTCCAGACCCAGGTGGCCGCCGGATCATCGCGCATCGCCCAGGCCCCGAACATCCGCGCGTTGTCGGCTATCTTCCGACGGGCCAACTGCCGCACCTCGATATGCCGGTCATCGGCGCTAATGCGGGCATAAGCGGCCTCTACTGCGGTCTCAGGACCTTCCAGAAGCTGCAGAAACAGGTCATCCCGGCAAATCAACGCCCCGGTGATCCCGTCGCGCGTGTTGCAGCGCCGGGCGTCAAACAGGATATTGGTCAAGGTGCTGGCATCGAACCCGAACGGTCGCGATGCATAAACCAGTTGCAGCAGCATGCGGAGTCCCCCCTCGTCCTTCCGTGGATGCGGACGCAACGAGAGCTTAGCCCGAGCCAGCTTGCAACGCCAGTCCAGCGGGAAGCGACCCAACCCTGTCTGCGCCAAAAGCGCATGACCCATTGGATCGGCCTTGGTCGGACCCCCGATGACAAACCGACGAATCTGTGATTAGTTGCCTCGGAAACTGGGGGAAGTTGATAATGGACGGGACTTTGGCAGCGCTCACGCTTGTTTTCGGGCTGTGGGACATGGCGGAAAATCATTGTGCGACCGGGTGCCTCGCCGCAAACGACACGCAAGGCTACACAGCCATTTCGGTGGGACCGGTTTTCCTGAACGAAGACCAGATCGCAAATGAGATCTACGTCAGACGCGATACCCGGCGCAAGTTCGGCCCATTTCAAGCCACCTACGGGGTATCTGTGACGGATCAGGGCTCTGTCTGGGTCGGCGCCGGGCCAAGCTATACGCTGCCGTTCAGGTCCGATAGCGTGTTTGTCCAGTTGCATGCCATGGCGGGCCTTTACTTGCAGGGGGATGGTCCTGACCTTGGCGGGCCGGTGGAGTTTCGTTCGGGGGTCGAAATAGGTTTTGTGGCGAACAACGGCCTGCGGTTCGGATTGACTTATGACCACAGGTCGAACGCTGACCTCTACGAAGACAACCCGGGGCTGGAGACGGTTCAGCTCCGGGTGTCCGTGCCGTTCTGACGAAGACTCACTTCGACCAGACACCATTGCGCTGCCGGATTGAGCTTGGCCGTTGCGGCTCAAGACACATCGGCACACCTTCCTACCAATGTTCACCCAGCACGGCGGGAACCGCGAGCACGCGATACTTCTTGGCAAACAGCGGATACATCATCCCGTCCGAATCTTCGCGCCGATCGTACCAGCCACCCTCCGCCAGCCAAAGCGACCGCTGCATGACAAGTTGCATTGCGTCAATTCCGCTGTGCTGGACGGGGATTCCGCCAAAGACGACTCCCTGACGCACTGCCGCGTCGCGCACCCGCATCTGGTTGAGCCAGATCGGCACCATTCCCCGCATGACGATGCCGTAAATGAGAATCTGCGGATCGCTACTCTTTACGACCTCCGGTTCCGGTTCCGGGATCGGGGGATCCAGATATCTATCGAGCAGCCCTTTGAGCCATCTCAGGTTGGATGGATACTTCCCCCTTCTGGGGGGTACGAGGAAGGTCCATGGCTGCGGATCGGTGATCATTTCCTTAAGGACGGCAATCAGGGATGGATAAAAGATGTTGTCGGCATTCGTGTGAATGATCCATCGACCGCGCGCCGCCCGAATGCCAAGATCCCGCCCCGAATGCCCCCAATCCCCGATCCGGGTCGGCGTGCTGATGAACTGCGTTGCCGGGTGCATGCGGCCGCCGGCAAGGTCATCCGCATAGCTGTTGGACTTCGGGCCGTCGTGATAGACCAGAACCTCAAAGTCATCGCAGGTCTGCGCTGCAAGGCAGGCCATCTTGCGACGGAAGTACTCCCGCGGGACCGAGGGTTCGTAGTCGGTCACGATCACTGTGAACATCGGGTCATCGTCGCGGAAAGGCTGGCCGACGATGGGTTGCGGCTTCTGGGCTGGATTCTGGGCTGGCTTCCGCAAATCAGACAGCCCGCCCGGCAAATGGCTTCACGATGCTGTCGTCAACCCTGGCCGAATTCGGGCTAGGGACAAAGGTTCCGGTCGTGTTCCAGACAGACCTAGCTTGCTTCACCGACGCACCCTCCTGTTTTTTGACCAGGTTTCGCTGATTTCAAAGAAAAGGTCATCGCCCGCCATTCTGCGCAAGAATGTCCATTTCTCATGGCTCCTGCGCTGCACCGGCTTTCCCCGCGTTTCCTTCATCTTGGCGAGATGAGCCTTGAACATGTCAACATCCCCACCGTGAAGTGCAACGAGTGGCTGCCAATGCGCGATGTTGAGCCCGAGCGGATTCTCGTTGAGCAGTTCAGCCTTCACAAAAGGGAAGCCGCAATGCACCAGATGCTCCCAAAGGTGATGGGTTGGATTCAGTTTGTGAAGCGGAGCAGAGTCAACTTCTGGAAAAAGAAACTCGAACGAGAACAGAATTTCTGCGTCAAGACGCGCGACGTCGCGAACATACTGAAGCAGACTGACTTCATACTTTCTGATCACGTCAATTTTGGTATCTTCCACCCGTACCCGCCGCCAGAAGTTACGTATTTCGAAGGCCGACAGCGCATCTTTCTGCAACACGAAAAAGTAGCTTTGGCTGTGATGCTGAATATCATACGATTCGGTCAGGGCGACAAAATCGGCAGTGGAAGCGCGAATTCTGCCAACAAGGTCATCGAGGCCCTGTAGAGGCCCCAGGATACTGTCATTGATAAAGACCACTCTCTTGGCTGTCCAAATCTCCGGCATTTCGGCAAGCACGGCTGCCCAGACCGCAAAATCGTATCCACCATTCCTGCGTTTCAGGACCGCTGCCGCACCATCCAGGCCCGTGTGATCGGTACTCAATTGCATGTCATTGACGGCACAACACACCAGAACCGTCAGACCAGAAGCTGCCAGCGCCTGAATCATTGCAACCGCCCCGGGCAACAGGTGATCGCCGGGAACATAGGTCACGAACAGGCAAACTTCTTTTCCGAAAAGAGAAGCCTCTGCTTTTCGCACCGATGTGATCGGGTAGTGGTTTTGCCAAAGAATTTCTGCAGGAACCGCAGTGACGGCCTGTGCCCTGGACAGATGCTGCTGCGCCATGGGCAGGAAATGATGTGCTTCTTGGGCGAATTGCGAAAACAGATCAATTTCCTCCTGCATCGCTTCCACGGCGGCCGAGTAGAGCGCAACCAGCTGTTCGGCTGGTGCTTTCTCGTGCTCAAGATAGCGGCCCGCAAAAAGAAAACCGCATCCCAGCCATGACGGGATTTCCGTCGTGCCGACAGACTGCCTGCTTTTGACACGCTCGGATGACCCGGCTGGAAAGCGGAAATCAATTCCATATGCGGACTTTGCAGTCGCCTCAAAGAGCGGATAGACGCGCTCTGCAATGTCGTACAGTCCCAGATTGATCGCATCCTTCAACTGCCGATAGAGCGCTCCACCCGATACATGTGGATCAGAATTGCGAGCCAGCTTCTCCAGATACGAAAAGTAGATATCCCAGTCATGAAAACCTTCCGCAATTTGCGGGAGGGGCACATGCGATGCCCAGCAGAACAACCGGTTATGCGCATTGCGCACCAGTACATGCGGAAATCCACAGGAACGAACCAGTGTCTCAAGTGCCTCTGGTCTCGTTACAAAGTAATGAAATCCGGGCGAAAGGATCGCACTGATTGTCTGTGTATCGGTTTCCCAAGAAATCCCATCGGCACAAGGTGTGGTAAGGACAAGTATGCCATCGGATTTCAGCGCTGCACTGATCTCCTGGATAAACGCATGCGGGTCCCTGACATGCTCCAGCACTTCACTGCTGAACACGTAGTCGAATTTGCGTCCCGCAATTTCCTTCGCATCGTTGTAGTATGCAGGAAAGATCTCCACACCCAGCTTTTCACGCCCGATCTTGCCGTAAGAGCTTGTTTCCAGTCCGATGGCCGCGCCAAACCCGGACCGCTGCCAGAAGTCGGGCACGAAACCAAACCCGCAACCGATATCAAGAAGATCGCGTTCGCGGGACCTGCCGATAGCAAGCAGTGGCTCCAGCATGGCGGTAATGCCCGCCCCGTTCTGAACGTAACTGTACCAGTAGTCCTGTGCAAAACCCACGAAGTCATAGCCGACAACGGGATCGTCCCCAAGGTAATACATGGTTCCGCAAGACGCACACTCGACCAGAACAAGCTCTTCCGGAAGGTGACCGTCTGCTTCAACTGTCAAGACGGGTCGGGACTGATCATCTTTGCAGATCGGGCAGATACCAGTTGCAGACCCTTCGGCTTTCTTAGCGGGAGCAAACTCGATCTTGTACATCTGCCCGCTCCGCCTTCAAACCCGACACCATTTCTTCAAACTACACGCTCGACCATCATCTTCTTGATCTCGGCAATCGCCTTGGCCGGGTTCAGTCCCTTGGGGCAGGTCTTGGCACAGTTCATGATCGTGTGGCAGCGGTAAAGCTTGAACGGGTCCTCCAGCGCATCCAGCCGTTCGCCCGTCGCCTCGTCCCGGCTGTCGATGATCCAGCGGTAGGCGTGGAGCAGCGCAGCGGGTCCGAGGAACCGGTCGGAGTTCCACCAGTAGCTCGGGCAGGCGGTGGAGCATGACGCGCACATCACGCATTCGTAAAGCCCATCCAGCTTGGACCGATCCTCGATCGACTGACGCCACTCCTTGGCCGGGCGGTTGGTCTTTGTCTCCAGCCACGGCATGATCGACGCATGCTGAGCGTAGAACAGCGTCAGGTCTGGAATCAGGTCCTTGATCACCGGCATGTGCGGCAAGGGATAGATCTTCACATCGCCCTTCACCTCATCCAGTCCGTAGATGCAGGCGAGCGTGTTGATCCCGTCAATGTTCATCGCGCAGGACCCGCAGATGCCTTCGCGACAGGAGCGGCGGAAGGTCAGAGTCGGGTCAATGTCGGTCTTGATCTTGATCAGCGCGTCCAGAACCATCGGTCCGCAACTGTCCAGATCGACGAAATATGTGTCAACCCGTGGGTTTTCGCCGTCATCGGGATTCCAGCGGTACACCTGGAATTTGCGGACGTTCTTGCCCTCGGGCTTCGGCCAAGTCTTGCCGGTACGGACTTTCGAGTTTTTTGGCAAGGTGAACTGGACCATCGGGATCAGCCTTTCTTGGGCTTTGGCTTGGCGGATTTGGCGGGCTTGGTAAGCTCGTACAGCGTCTCGCCCCGGATCAGGGCATAGGTGGAAACGTCGGGCTCGGTCGAGATGAACTCATGCAATGTAAAGCCTGCGTCTTGCATATGCTGCTTCAGGTCGCGCCCGAAATAGCGCAGATGGTCGCGCTGGCCGAAATGCAGCAACCGGTCGCGCGCGGTGACCACGGCCGGGTTCTCATAAGTTGTCGCCCAAGCTTCGATCACCGGGGTCGTCACGATCAGCCGACCGCCGGGTGTCAGGCAGCGGAAACACTCGGAGAGGGCTTTTACATGGTCGACATGCTCCAGCACCTGATGCGCGATGATCAGATCGAAACTCGCATCCTCAAGGTCCAGCGCCTCGATGTTCAGTTTCAGGTCAACCTTGCTTCGCATGTAGTCAGTTGTCACATAGCGACCGGCGAGCGCCCGCAGGATCGGCTCGAACGCCGGTTCGGGTGCGAAATGCAGGACCGACAAGGCCGGGGTAATCGATCCCCGACGATCGATCCACAACTTGAACAGACGGTGGCGTTCGCGTGACCGACACAGCGGGCACAGGCCATCCAGCCTTGGCGGCTCCCCCACCGGGGCAAACTCTCCCACATAGCGGCAGATCGGGCAGGTGCGGGCGAAGCCCGTGACCATCATCGCTTCGTAGTCCTTCAGACGACGCGCCCGGACTCGCTCCAGCGCCGCCCTGGCAAAGCGCGCCTGGCGTTCGCTTGGCACCGGCTTCGATCCGTCCATATCACCCTCTCCAGTCGGGTCGGGCGTAAAGCGGGCGACTTGGCGGCTGACCTGATTTCGACACGACGCAGGTCTCGTATACGACCGCAGGATCACGGCCCTGAATGTAGTCAGAGCTGATGTCGAGGATAAACCCGCCCCCCACATCTCCGTCCGAGTTGACACCGACCACCACCTCGCCCCGCGGCTGCTCTGCAAGACGCGCGCGCTCAAAGCACTGCCGCTCGGCGTCGGCCACTGAAATCGGGCCGCACGCGGCAAGGCAGATCAGAGGGAGAAGAACCAGCTTACGCATCATTTCACCCGATTGGAGGAACGGCGTTCGCAGTATAGCACGCTTGCGCGGCAGGTCGGATGGCGATGGCGCGGATGGTTGCCTTGGTGGAGCTTCCAGCCTCAACCCCTACGTCCCGCGCCAGAAGGCGAATCTCCTCCGGGCTCGCCGCGTTCAGGATGCAGTCGGTTGCAGCCTGCGCCGGGCCAGCCGGCATGTTGATGTTAACGACCGGAAAGACCACGCTTTCAGCGATCTGCCGTGCGGTCTTGTCCGCAAACACCTGTGGCGAACAGGCGGCGACGCCCATGATCCAAAGGATGCCGACCGACAGGCGTGTCACGTCGCTGCCCCCCGCGCCGCCGTCAGACAGTCGGCCACACCCGGACGCGCGGCAACTTCACGAACCAGACCGACAAGGGCGTTCGTCGTGTTGCCAGTGTCGGAGTTCGGCAGGGAAAGGGTTTCGGCAACGGTCATCCCCTTGACGATGCAGTCCGTCGCAGCCTCGGTCGCGAGATCGGGATACTCTGCCGCGACGACCGGTGTCAGCGCTCCGCGATTGACCTTGCGCGATTCGCCATAAATGACTGCCCCAGCGCAGCCTTGCAGCCCAAAGGCCATAACGACGATTGCCAGTCCTGCCTTGCCCATCAAAGTATACCTTCTGTTGCAGCGTTGCAGTTAATTTCAGAGCCCATGCGCAAAGGCCCTGACTGCGCCGAGCTTGTGCCAACCCTCGACCTGCCACAAGGTGCATCGTAGGGGATAGCTTGTAAGTCTGCCCAGGCATCAGAACTTCCTCTCTGCCGGGGCGATCTTGTTCAGGGCAATCCCCCCTTGCGCCTCGCTGGTCAGCGGGTCCTTGTGGACGGGGCGATAGTCCAGCCGGACGGTCGCGCCGTCAACCCAGGCGAGCGAATGCTTGCGCCAGTTCGCGTCATCCCGCTTGGGGTGGTTTTCATGCGCATGGGCCCCGCGGCTTTCGGTGCGGGCATGGGCGCCATAGATCGTGGCCAGCGCGTTCGGCATCAGGTTTGCCAGTTCCAGCGTCTCCATCAGGTCACTGTTCCAGATCAGGCTACGGTCGGTGACGTGGATGTCATCCATCCTGGCGGCGATGGCGGTCATCTTCGCCTCACCCGCCGCCAGCGTTTCCTCGGCGCGGAACACGGCCGCATCCGCCTGCATGGTGCGTTGCATTTCAAGCCGGAGCGTGGCCGTCGGCACCGCGCCCTTGGCGTGGCGCATCGCGTCAAAGCGAGACAGTGCGCGGTCAACCTCAGCCGTGTTGACGGGGGGAAGCGATGCTTTGCGGTCCACCACCTCGCCCGCGCGGATAGCGGCGGCACGGCCAAAGACCACGAGGTCGATCAACGAGTTTGACCCCAGCCGGTTCGCGCCATGCACGCTCGCGCAGCCCGCCTCACCCACGGCCATCAGACCTGGATACGTGGCGTCAGGGTTGTCATGTGTGGGGTTCAGCACCTCGCCCCAATAGTTCGTCGGGATACCGCCCATGTTGTAATGCACGGTCGGCAAGACCGGGATCGGTTCCTTCAACAGGTCCACGCCGGCGAAGATGCGGGCGGATTCCGTGATCCCCGGCAGCCGCAGTTCCAGCGTTTCCTTCGGCAGGTGCGACAGGTTCAGGTGGATATGGTCGGCATTCGTGCCGACCCCGCGGCCTTCGCGAATCTCGATCGTCATGCAGCGGCTGACATAATCGCGGGGAGCAAGATCCTTGTAGTGCGGCGCATAGCGTTCCATGAACCGCTCACCTTGACTGTTGGTCAGATACCCGCCCTCGCCCCGCGCGCCTTCGGTGATCAGGCAGCCCGAGCCATAGATGCCAGTCGGGTGGAACTGCACAAACTCCATATCCTGCAAGGGCAGGCCGGCCCGCGCGACCATCCCGCCACCGTCGCCGGTGCAGGTGTGGGCGGATGTGGCGCTGAAATACGCGCGCCCGTAGCCGCCGGTGGCAAGGACCACCATCTTGGCGTTGAAGACATGCATGGTGCCGTCGTCCAGCTTCCAGGCGACAACGCCCGTGCAGCGGCCATCTGTGATTACAAGATCAAGCGCGAAATATTCGATATAGAATTCCGCATTGTTCTTCAGGCTTTGGCCGTAAAGCGTATGCAGGATCGCGTGGCCGGTCCGGTCGGCGGCGGCACAGGTACGCTGCACCGGCGGACCCTCACCAAACTCGGTCGTGTGGCCGCCAAAGGGGCGCTGGTAGATCTTCCCCTCCTCGGTGCGGCTGAACGGCACGCCGTAATGCTCCAGCTCATAGACCGCCTTCGGCGCCTCGCGCGCGAGATACTCCATCGCATCCGTATCGCCCAGCCAGTCCGAACCCTTGACGGTGTCGTACATGTGCCACTGCCACGAATCCGGCCCCATGTTCCCCAACGACGCCGCGATGCCACCCTGCGCCGCGACAGTGTGGCTGCGCGTCGGGAAGACCTTGGTCACACAGGCCGTGCGCAGGCCCTGTTCGGCCATGCCCAGCGTGGCGCGCAGGCCGGCACCCCCGGCACCCACCACAACCACGTCATAGTCATGGACTTCATACTCATACGCCGCCATAGCTTTTGCCTTTCCGAACCGTCAAAGGGTTCAGCCTTCATAGAGTGTGATGAACTGCACCGGCCCCTCAGCAGGCGGCTCGGTCAGGGTCTGGTCTTGCATGAGATAGTACTGCACCCCCAACACGGCGCTGAACGACTGCCCGCCATCCGGCACCAGCGTCGCGCGCAGCGCGTCCTCATCCACCGCAAGGCACGCAGCCATGGCAGCCACGCCCTCTGCGTCAGCCATCGGATCGGCCAGCGGCGGCTCTTGCTGCAAAAGACCATCAGCCGCCGCGCCGGGCGCCAGCGTGGCATAGTTCCACGCATCGCCGCCGCACAGCAATTCCACGCCCCACGACTGAAAGTCTTGCTCCACCATCAGATGAAACACCGTGCCGAGTGTCGCAAGATCGGCAACCGGGCTTGGCACCTCAAGCGTCACCCAGACCGGTTTGGCCACCGCGCCCCACTGTCCTTCGGGTGGTCGCTCGCCGGTTTCGTTGATGAAGGGCAGGTTCACGCGCGCCCATGGCACCACCTGTTCCAACGCGCCGCGCAAGTCCTGCAAGGTGGCAGCATCGGTCAGCAAAGCCATGTAGTCCGTATATTCCGACATGTCACAACGCCATACGTGCCAGGGCATAAAGCCCGGTCGCCGCAATCACCCAGGCCAGCGATACGGCGCCGACAACCAGCATCTTGCGCGTCGTGCCCTTGGCATAATCCTCGATCATCGTTGTGGCCCCCATCGCGAAATGCCGCATGCCGACCACCAGGATCAACGCCGTCAGGATGGCCGGAAATGGCCGCGAAAAGGTCTCCAACACCACGGCCCGGCTTTCGCCCAGCGCCGAGCCGAAGATGTAAAGCCAGGTCGGCACCAGAAAAGCGAGGCCGACCGAAGAGATCGTCATCGACCAGTGGTGTTCAGTCGCGGAGCCACCCGCGCCTTTGCCCTCGGCACGCTTGCGCGCGGTCAGATAGCGCATGGACCCCTCACTGAACCAGAAGAATTGTGATCACGGTCAGAACGACCGATCCGATGACGCAGGCCCAGCCCAGCCTTTCCGCCACCGGCACGTCCATCCCGTGGCCGGCATCAAAGTAGAGATGCCGCAACCCGGCGAGGAAATGGTACCAGACCGCCCAAAGTGCGGCGGTAAACACAAGGTCGCCGAACCAGCTTGTCACCACCGCGTCAGCCAACGCGAAGTAACTGTCAGAGGTTGCCGCCGCCAACAGCCACCAAACCGCCAGCACCACCGCAACGATCACTCCGTTCCCGGTGATGCGCGTCAGGATCGACGAGATAGAGGTCATTTGCGGACGATAGATCTGCAGGTGCGGGGAAAGGGGTCGCTGCACCGGCCGCTGGCCGACCGACGTGGTCATGCTCCCGGGGTGCTTTGCGTCTGCCATGTCGCATCCTTAGTTCTGGCGGCACGCCTTTTCAGGGTCCGCTTCAGGCTGAAATCTTCCTCTCTGAATAACGTGGATTTCGTGCTTGTCACGCGTGACGATGCCGCAGATGCAAAATGTCGTTGCTACCGAGTGAAGTTTCTTGGCTTTGTGATCACGGCCTTTCCGACCGTGATCACAACCAGAGCCGCCGTCAGCCGCCGATCAGGGTGGTGTCCCAGTTCAGGGTCAGGCCGACGTAGCCATCGACATACTCAGTCCCGTCATACCAACGCAGGTCAACCGCTGTCTCTTCGCCGAGGTAGTAGGTAGCCCCCAGCTCCCATTCCTCTTCGTTGTCGGCTGCATCGACTTCGTAAGTACCGTAATAGGTCGACAGTTCAAATGCATCCGTCACCGCCCAAGCCGCTCCAAGATAGGCCGAGCCAAGGCTGGACGACCCGGCAAATTCCGGCAGGTAGTAAAGGTCAAGCGACACGCTGACCGGCTCGCCCAAGGGCACGTCAAGCTCGAACGAGTATTCACCGCCAGCGTCACCACCAGCGTTCGGGTAATAGTAGCGCGTATAGTAAAACGTGTAGTCAACACCGCTTGCCAGCGCGCCGCGATAGCCGAGGTAGACGTTCCCTTCATTCAGGACGTCGTCATTGGCAACTTCGTAGGTTACACCAGCAAAAAAGCCGCTGATTTCAGCCTCCAGATACCCTTCGAGATAGCTGTTGGTGCCGGTTCCCGAACCGAATTCATCGTGCAGGAATTCAAGTTCTGCCCCTCCGTAAACGATGAAGTCCTGGGCACTGGCCTGTCCTGCGGCCATGGCCAATATTGAAGCGCAGATAAGCATACGCATTTTTGGTTTATCCTTTTTTGCCTGCCGCCAAACAATAACACCAAAAATCCACTGACCCAAGTGTCAGCGGGTGTATCTCTGGCCATAGTGACCGCAAATCCACAGCAAACGCAGGGGCCGTCAGACCGGCAGCAAGGCCCAATAATCAAGGTCGAGCAAAACGTCCGGCAGGTACTTGCCTTCGGCATCGCGCAGCGCACCCGCCGCGCCGCGTGTAGCCACCAGTCGAAGCCGCAATGCCCCGACGCCCGGCGCGGAGGTCTTGGCGTGGTCCAGCACCTCGCTCCACGCCCGCACGGTATCCCCGGCAAAGCAGGGGTTGGCATGTGCGCCTGCGTTCAGGGCGACGATGAATTGCGCGTTTGCCAGACCGTTGAACGACAAGGCCCGCGCCAGGCTGATCACATGGCCGCCATAGATCAACCGTCGCCCGTCCTCGCGCTGGCTCACGTCGAAATGCACTTTCGAGGTGTTCTGCCACGCCCGCGTCGCCAGCATGTGCTCGGCCTCTTCCACGGTCACCGCGTCGACATGGTCGATGATTTCGCCACCGGCATAGTCACCCCAGCGGTGCGGCTCGCCGGCCAAGGAGAAATCATAGCGGCGAAAGTCGAGGCCTTTCGGGATCTGCAAAGTCTCCGGGGCAACCACCGGGGCGAGGGTCGGCACATGCGCCTCAACCACCACCTCGCGACGGCGCTTCTTCACCAGCACCCAGCGAACATAGTCCAACACGACCTCACCGTGCTGGTTCAATCCCCTGGTCCGCACCCAGACCACCCCCGTTGCCCCGGTGGAGGTTTCCTTCAGCCCGATCACCTCGGACACCGACCGCAGCGTATCACCGGGCCAGACCGGGGCCAGCCAGCGGCCCTCGGCATAGCCGAGGTTCGCAACCGCGTTCAGGCTGATGTCGGGAACGGTCTTGCCGAAGACGGTGTGAAACGCGATGAGATCATCCAGCGGGCTGGTGGGCAGTCCAACCGAGCGCGCAAACTCGTCAGACGAATGGACCGCCCCCCGTGCTGGATAAAGCGCATGGTAAAGCGCCCGCTCCCCCTGCCCGACCGTTCGCGGCACGGCATGGTTGATCACCTCGCCCAGCCGGTAATCCTCAAAGAACCGGCCCGGATTGGTCTTCATTGCTCGCCCAACTTCAGATCGGGATGGTAGTCACCCGGCACCTCTTTCACCACCGCCTGCCCACAGCGCATTACGCCTTGGTTCGCGTCGAAGGCATAGGTCGGCGCGCCGTAAAGCTCCCACCCCCGGTTCAGCGCAGCCGTCACCTTGTGACAGAAGGCAGGGTTATCGTCCCCGCTCAAATACCTGTAAAGCTTCATATTCCCACCAGGTCTTCGACAATCATCCCAGGATTGTCATCCTTTCCGCAAAGATATCCCACGGGGGTGCGGGGGTGTGGAACCCCCGCTGCCGCCGTCAGCCCCAGGGCTGAACTCCAAGCCAGTTATGGATCAGCATCACCACGACCATCACCCCGACCGCACCAACGACTGCACCGACCTCCTTGCCGACCGAAGCAGGTTCTGGCAGCGGCCCCCTTGGCACGGCGCGGTTGATCACGATGACGGAGACCACAGCCCAAGCCAGGAGCCCGCCGAACAGCACGATCGCGGCGAGGTCCCCGTTCACCAGGAGATGCGCGATGGCCCAGGTCTTCACTGCCGTGAGTTGAGGGTGCCGGATCACCCGGGTGATCCGCGTCTTCATGCCGCTTGCGGCGTAAAGATAGAACGCGAACAGCATCAGAAGGTTGTTCACATGCGTGAGGTACGCGGGCGGATACCAGAGGTCGATCTGCTCCGCCCCGGCGATCCCCAGCCAGTCGCTGCCCCGGTAGCCGATCACCATCAGGACCACACCGGCCACGACCCCGATTGCCACGAGGCCCTTGCCGGGATCGCCCAACCCGGCCCGGGCCGCCGGGGCCAGCCGCTTGAACAGATGCGCCCCCCACCACAGGGCCAGTCCCGCCACAATCCACGCCATCGCCGCCTCCAAAACCCTGTCGGCGTCACCCTGCCGTCAAACCACCCGCGCCGCAATCGTCTTGGACTTCGTGAGCAAGGTTTCTGCAGTTGCGACACGCGCCAGCGCTTTTCACTGTGCGGGAAGCATTCGTCGTGCCAGCGTAAAGTCGTAAAGACTGGGCGGAAGCCTTGCTTCGGAGGTATTCAAAACTGCCAGCCGTCAAAAGACCGACGTTCTACGCTTCAAGATACACATTTGAGAGTTCAGCATGATCAAACACAGATCCTTTCTCAGCCAGTTTCTCATGCCATGGGGCTGGGCCGCTCTTGGAGCGGCGTTGATGATGGCAATTTTCGTTACCATCACGAGTTTCGGCGTCGCGACGGCCAAACGCCTGACGGACGAAGGCGCGGACGCCACGGCCTTTGTCACTGACAAGCGCCGCATCCAGAACCGCGACAGCGACGGCGACATTGATTATGATTACGAGGTGAGTTTCAGTTTCACCGTGGACGGCAAAACCTATGACGACAGTCGAAACGTTTCACACGGGTTTTACCTGAAGGTCACCACGGGTGACCGTGTGCCTGTCCGCTATTGGACCAAGGACATGTCGGTCCTTGAAATTGAACCCGGAAGCGCCGAGTTCCAGGCGCTTTTGGGCAAGATTGCCTCGGCTGTCAGTGCAGGTGCCGTCCTGATCCTTGCCCGCCTCGGCTGGAGACGCGCCGCCGCAGGTGCCTGGATGGTCCGCTACGGTGTCGAACGCCAGGTGGGGGTTACCGGCCACGTCGATACCAAGGTAAAGGTCAACAACGTCCGGCGCTATCGGGCGACCTGGAAAGAAGCTGACGGCCGTGAGGGTACAACCCGGATGCGACGGCAGGAGGACCTGCCAACAGTCGGCGGCAAGATCACCATCTTGGTCGACCCTAGGGGTCAGCGCGACAGTGTCTGGAAAGACGATCTCTGACCACCGCGCGTCCGGTTAACCGCATCTCAGCCAGCTTCCGCCAGCCTTTCACCACCCCTTGGCAGAAAGGCCCTCTCGATGAACCAGACGATGCTTGCCCTCTCGCTTGGCTTTGGCGGCGCGATCCTTGCGGCGCAGATCGCCCATTCCAGCCCGCAATGCGGCCCGCATGACGAGGTGACCTCCCTTCTGGCCGAACGCTATGGCGAAACCCGGCGCGCGCTTGGGCTGGCTGGTGAGACGGCGGTGATGGAGCTCTTTGCCTCGGATACGACCGGCACCTGGACGATTACCATCACTACGCCCGATGGGCAGATGTGCCTGATGGCCTCGGGCGCGGGGTATGAGGCGAAAACGGAAGAACTGCCAGCAGCCGGTACGCGTATCTAGGCTGTCGGGCGGCCCGCCGGGAAACACCGTTTGCAGGGCCGGAAACCGGCCTGCAAACACTCCTCCACCGTCGCGCGAAAGCTGACATTGCCGCGATTTGGTTTCCGCGCCGGACAGGTCAGACGGCAGAAGATTCCGGTGGTGTGGACCGCGGCGAAGACCGCACCGTCATGGCGCGGGTCACGTGCCAAAAGGGCTGCGTAGAGTGTGTCTGGGTCAGGAAGCATCGGCATCCTCCGGTCATGTGCCGCTGACCATCACCTCCCGCCCTTGCAAAGGCCACCCCGGGCGGGCCGATTGCGCAGCTTCCGGGTCAGACCAGTCCCCGCACCCCGTCCCAAACCAGCTTGAGCGAGATCAGCAACAGCGCCCAGGTGACCAGCCTGAAGAACAGCTTTTCCGGCAACCAAGCGACCAGCCGCACTCCGGCAAAGACCGCGATGGCCGCCGGAACCGACAGGATCGCCGCCAGCTTCAGGTTGGCGACGCTCAGCTGCCCCAATTGATAGTACGGCAGCAACTTCACGAAATTGATGACCGCAAAGGCAATGGTGGAGGTCCCGGCAAAGACCGCCTTCGTCATCCCGAGCGGCAGGGTATAGACCTGATAGGGCGGCGCACCGGCGTGGCTGACAAAGCTGGTAAATCCGGTCAACGCGCCCCAGAACAGGCCGGGTGCCACTTCGGCCCGTTTCGGTTCCGGCTCAACTGTCGTCCGCAGGATCAGGTTCAGCGCAAAGGCCAGCCCGATCAGCCCGACGAGCAGGGTCACCGCCGCCTCGGGCACGATGGACGCGGTCGCCCAGCCGAAGGCAATGCCCGCCACCGCCCCCGGCAAGATTATTGCGAGCACCCGCCGGTCAAAGGCCTGGCGATAGGCGTAAAGCCCGAAAATGTCGGACACGACATAGACCGGCAAGAGCAACCCCGCTGCTAGAACCGGCGACATCACCAATGTCATCAACGGCACGGCCAGCATCGCCACCACCGGCACGCCGCCCTTGCCCATCCCCACCAGCACGGCGGCCAAACCTGCCGCCAGCCAAAATCCAACCTCTGTCATCCAGCCCTCCGCGAAGGGTTACCGCTATCGCCGTTTACCGGTGGCCGAAAGCGCAGATTTGTGCATACAATTGTATACCGGGGAGCATCGCACGGCTGGACAGACTCGGCGCAAGGCGCTACGCCTCGCGGCAATCAACTTCCAACAGGAGGCTTCCATGGCCAGACCAAAGATCGCCCTCATCGGCGCCGGTCAGATCGGCGGCACGCTTGCGCATCTTATCGCGCTGAAGGAACTGGGGGATGTGATCCTCTTCGACATTGCCGAGGGGACCCCGCAGGGCAAGGCGCTTGATCTGGCGCAATCCGGCCCGGTGGAAGGGTTTGACGCCAGCCTGACCGGCACCAACTCCTACGCGGACCTTGCCGGGGCGGATGTCTGCATCGTCACCGCCGGCGTTCCAAGGAAGCCGGGGATGAGCCGGGATGACCTGATCGGCATCAACCTCAAGGTGATGAAATCGGTGGGGGAGGGGATCAAGAAGCATTGCCCCAACGCCTTCGTGATCTGCATCACCAACCCCCTCGACGCGATGGTCTGGGCGCTGCGCGAATTCTCCGACCTGCCGCATGCCAAGGTTGTGGGGATGGCCGGCGTGCTGGACAGCGCGCGCTTCCGCCACTTCCTGTCGGTCGAGTTCAACGTCTCGATGAAGGACGTCACCGCCTTCGTCCTTGGTGGCCATGGCGACACGATGGTGCCGTCGGTTCGTTATTCCACCGTCGGCGGCATTCCCTTGCCCGACCTCGTGGCGATGGGCTGGACCACGCAGGCGAAACTGGATGCCATCGTCCAGCGCACCCGCGATGGCGGGGCAGAGATTGTGGGCCTTCTGAAAACCGGTTCGGCTTTCTACGCCCCCGCGGCGTCAGCAGTGGAAATGGCCGAGGCCTACCTCAAGGACCAAAAACGCCTCCTCCCCTGCGCCGCCTTTGTGAAGGGCGCCTACGGCCTGGACGGTATCTATGTCGGCGTCCCGGTGATCATCGGCGCAGGCGGCGTTGAGCGGGTGGTCGAGGTCAAGCTCGACGCGGCCGAACAGGCGATGCTCGACAAGTCCATCGACGCGGTGCAGGGCCTTCTGACCGCCTGCCGCGCGATCGACAGCTCGCTGCCATAACCCCTCAGGTCGGGCTGCAGCCTGACTTCCTCTTGCCCTTCCCACCGATTTCCGGCATTCCCACACCATCCCAGCATCCGGAGCCTTCGATGGACTATGCCAAATCCGGCAACCCGAAAGGGTTTCGCCACAATCCCCGCGGACCCGACCACGCCCAGAAGGGCGCGCCGAAATCCGTGACCCCGCCGCGCGAGACGAAGCCAGAGCTTCTGGCCCGGATGAAGGCCGCAGCTACGGCCCCGATCCAGAAGGACCCGCCAAAGGATCCCGCCTCCTGAGCCACCTCGCCTCCCCCTACCTCGCGCCGGGGTTTTATGACGATGCCATCGCCAGGGGTCGCCACCGCGATATCGTCGGGGGCCGCTGGGGCGAAACCGGCCGGGCGCAAATGGCCGCCCTTCTGGCCCAGGGGATGACGCCGCAGGACCACCTTCTGGACATCGGTTGTGGCGCGTTGCGGCTTGGGCATCTTGCTGTCCCGTTCCTTGATGCCGGGCACTACTGGGGCACAGATGCCTCCCTGGCCCTGATGCAGCACGGGCGCGCGCAAGAGCTTGCCAATCCGGACCGCCTTCCCCTGTCGCATCTGGTCGCGGATACCGAGTTTGCCTATCCCGGCGTCCCCGACAACATCACCCTGGCGATCGCGTTCGGCGTCTTCACCCACCTGCCCGCCCCGGCATTGGCCCAGGCCCTGACCGGCCTTTGCCGCTTCACCCAACTGCGCGCCTTCGTCTTCACCGTCTTTCTCGCGGCCGAGCATGCAGGACCAACCCGCCAGCCCGACGGGGTTGTGACCCATCCGAACCGCCCGCCCTATCATGTCGACGAAGCTTCGGTCGTGTCCCGGATCAGCGCCGCCGGGTTTATCCCAGCCCGCAGACCCGCGGTCCTGCCGCGCGGTCAGGTACTGATGGCTGCGCTCCCGCCCCAGACGCCGTAGGTCCGGCGCATGTAGTCGATGCAGGCGCGGTTCGCATCGTCCCGCTCTGTCCCGTCGATCACCGCCTTGTACAGCGGGAAGGTCTCGGACACGTCGATCACGATATGGACCTTTTCCAGCGACCGGTCGACCCAGACCGGTATGCCCTGCCGTGCATAATGGCCGGACAGCCAGACATCATCCACCGACCAAAGCACCGGCGGAATGTCGAACATCGAGTCCTCAAAGAATTCCGGCCGCACCATCACGCCTGCATAGCCCTCGGCTATATCCGAATAGCCCGACGTGCCGATCATCCCCGGCCAGACCTTCAACTTCGCCCCGTCCGAATAGCGCGGAAACATCGCCTCCCACTGTCGCAGCAGAAAGATCCTGAACCGCCGGACCTCGGCAGATGCCTGCACGGCCCTCGGCAGAGGATCCGTGCCGACCCAGTCAAAGCCGCAGCTCTTGACCGAGAATGACCCCGCACAGAGGACCGTGCCAGGATGCTTGCGCCGCAAGTTGAGCGAGGTCTGCGCCCAGTCCCGGGAATAGACCCGGTCGTCGTCGACATAAAGGATTTCGATGTCCTGCCCACGATAGGACCGTGCCGCCGGCAGCACCTTGGTCGCCGGGCCAAGGTCTTCCTCCACACGGACAATCCGCACGCCCTCTGGCACCTCTGGCAGACTGCCGCTCCACCGCGGGAAACGGCGGTAGCTTCTGGGGATGTAAAGTTCCACCGCTTCGGGCCGCGACGTCTGGGCCACAAGCGACTTCAACGCATGACCAAGGGCGGCAAATCGGGGTGGAATGCTGGACAGGGTGATGACATGACGCATGCCGCCCGCTTAGTCGCCGCGCCCGATTCCGTAAATCCCCGATCGCAAGGCCCGGCGCATTAAGGCTTGCCAAGTTGCGTGCTTGCCCACAGCATCTGCGTGTCCCCTCGGTCACGATTGGAATGACACCGATGCGTTTGCTCGCTTTTGCCCTTGCCCTCTGGGCCGTCCCCGCCGGTGCCGAGACATTGTCGCAAGAGATTGCCCGTACAGGGATCGGCCCGACAGAGGCCCGACTTGCCGCCCTGCCCGCGCCCACCAACGAAGAGCTGTTCGGCCTGGCCGGCCTCCGGTTTCTTGGTGGCGTGGAAGCGGCGCTGCAACTCCGCTGGCAGACCGGCATTCGTGCCGACTGGTCTGAATTGCCCATCCTGCGCCTGCCGATCGCGGAAAACCCCGACGCCCGCGCCTTTGTGCCCGCTGATTTCACAAAACTGATCACCGATCTTGATGCCGACATGGACGCAGCCCGCGCCGCCTTGGCCAAGCTTGACGGCCGCCCCTTTGCGCTCGACATCGCGATGGCGGACCTCTGGTTCGACATCAATGCCAACAGCCTGCGCGACCAGGGAGAGGAGGTTGCCGCGGTGGCGGGCCTCCTCGGCGGGGCCGGTATCCTGAGCGTTCAGGTCGAAAGCCCCGTAATCACCTTTGACACCGCAGATGCGGCGTGGCTTTCGGCCTATTCCCATTTCCTGTCGGCCTTCGCCTCGATAGCCCTCGCCTATGATCCCGAACCGGCGATTCAGCGCGTGATCGACGCCTCCGCCGCAATCTATGCACTCTGGGGCGACACCCCACCGCAAAATGCGATGGACATGATGTTCGGTCGACAGGTGGACCGCGTTTCCATGGTCCTCTTTGCCCTGTCAAAGACCCCGGACGCGGGACTTTCCCGGGATGCCCACGCGCATCTCCTGTCCATGATCGCCGACAATCGCCGCTTCTGGGCCGAAGTGGCGCTGGAGCCTGACAACAAGGGTGAATGGGTGCCGAACGAGACGCAGGTCTCGGGCCTTGGCATCATCATGCCACCAGGCACTGGCGCACGCTGGCAGGCTGTGCTGGCTGACGCCGAGAAAATCCTGAAGGGCGACCTGCTGATCCCGCATTGGCGCTTCGGGGCCGAGGCCGGGATCAACATGGAAAAGCTGTTCGAAAATCCACCCGCCATCGACCTTCTCACCTTCATCCAGGGCGAGGGTCTGCTGCCCTATGCGGAAAAGGGGGAACGGGCCAGCCCCCTCGCCTGGAACGAGTTCGAGCGTCTGGTGCAAGGCGACGCCATGCTCTTTGCGGTGTTCCTGAACTGACCCGGCAGAACTGACCGGCTGGGGCAATCCATGTCCGCAAGTATCCCCTGCGGAGCACGCCGGAGCCGGTTGCGCGCTTGCGCGCAGAGGCGAGACAAAAGGCGCGCGCGGAACGCGCACACTTTCCTTGGCGCTATGGCTCGCTGCGGGACCGCGGCATGTCAGCCAGAACTGTTTCCAGCGTCACGACCAGCTTGTCGGCGATCTCTTCAAGCTCGCCGTCCGTGGCGTTGAAGGGCGGGGCAAGAATGACCGTATCGCCCGCCACGCCATCCACATGCCCACCTGACGGGTAGCAGATCAGCCCTTGCCGCAACCCCTCGGCGCGAATGCGGGCGTTCAGTCCCAGACCTGCCGGAAACGGCACCTTGGTCTCCGGGTCCTGAACCAGTTCAACGCCGATGAAATAGCCGCGTCCCCGCACATCCCCAACTTCGAGCAGATGCGCCATCCGCGACCGCAACTCGGCCTGCCAGCGCGGGCCCTTGTCGCGGATGCGGGTCAAGAGATCCTCTTCCGCAACAATCCGTTGCACCGCCACCCCGGCGGCCAGACAGGCGGTGTGGCCAGTGTAGGTATGCCCGGTCAGTGGCCCGCCATGGCGCGCCTCCATCACCTCGGCGATGGTACGGCTATAGACGGCGGCACCCAAGGGCAGGTACCCGCCCGACAGCGACTTTGCGACGGTGATGATATCCGCCTCGATCCCGTCTTCGGCACTTGCCCGCCAGGTTCCCGTCCGGCCGGATCCGCACATTACTTCGTCCGCGATCACCAGCACCCCGTGGCGACGGCAAACCTCGGCCATCGCGCGGGCATATCCATCGGGCGCGGGCAACGCGCCCCCTGCGGCCCCGACCACCGGCTCGAAGATGAACCCCGCCACGGTGTCCGGAACAAGTCGATGGATCTCGGTCTCAAGCTCGGCGGCCAGATGCGCCACCAGCCCTTCCCGGCTCACCCCATCCGGCAACCGGTAAGCATTCGCCGCACCGACCCGCCCGACCAGGGATAGGGCCCCGGCAAAGGCGTGCTGGCGTTCCTCGAACCCCGACAGCGCCGTCGCCATCATCGTGTTGCCGTGCCAGGACCGTTTCCGCGCGATGAACCTGACCCGGGCCGGTTCACCTCGGTCGAAGTGGTACTGCAGCGCGATCTTCACCGCACTTTCCACCGCTTCGGAGCCGCTGGTGGTAAACACCATCCCCGCCAGCCCGGTCGCGCGGCTGATGATTTCGGTCATCTCCTCCAACGGGTCGCTGGTAAAGAGGTAGCGATAGCCATAGGCCACCCGCTCCATCTGCGCCGCCACCGCCGCATTCACCCGGGGGTCGCCGTGGCCAATGCTGAAGACCGCAGGCCCGCCCGAGCCGTCGATGTAGCGTCGCCCCTCCGTATCCCACAGATAGATCCCGCGCCCGTGCGAGATTTTCGGCAGGGGACCGCTGGTGATGTCATTCGCGCTCGGATGTGCCATGGTTTTCTCCTGGCTCGGAAGTGCGGCCCGCCATCTCGTGTTGCAGCGCGGAACTTCCTTGTCAACGCAACCGGATCGAGGTGATCCGCGCCAACCCGTTGATTTTTTGTGATCACGCCCTTTGTCGCAGTGATCACATTTTTTGACGCCGTGATCACAAATGTCTTTTTGCTTCGGTTTCAGCCGAGAACCTTTGATTTGGCGTTTGGCGGGGACTTGGTTCCGTGCCAAACCCGGCGGGCAAGCACCTGTCCACATTTCAGCCCGGGACCAGCCCCATGAACATTCACGAATACCAGGCCAAGGCTCTTTTGCGCAGCTATGGCATCCCGGTCTCGGACGGGCGCGTCGTCCTGCGCGCCGAAGAGGCCAAGACCGCCGCGGCAGAGCTTGACGGACCGCTTTGGGTGGTCAAGGCGCAGATCCACGCCGGGGGCCGCGGCAAGGGCCATTTCAAGGAACAGGAGGCCGGGGAAAAAGGCGGCGTCCGACTTGCCCGCAGCACCGGTGAGGCGGCAGAGTTCGCCCGCCAGATGCTGGGCCGCACCCTCGTCACCATCCAGACCGGCCCCGCTGGCAAGCAGGTCAACCGCATCTACATCGAAGACGGCAGCGACATCGACCGTGAGTTCTATCTCGCCTTCCTGATCGACCGGCAGACCTCCCGCATCTCCATCGTCGCCTCCACCGAAGGCGGGATGAGCATCGAGGATGTGGCGCATGACACGCCGGAGAAGATCCACACCTTCACCATTGATCCCGCCACGGGCTTGCAGGATTTCCACGGCCGCCGCGTTGCGTTCTCTCTGGGGCTGACCGGCGCGCAGGTGAAATCCTGCGTCGGGATCATCAAGAACCTCTACCGCATGTTCACCGACAAGGACATGGACATGCTCGAGATCAACCCGTTCTGCGTGCTGAAGGACGGCTCGCTGAAACTCCTCGACGCCAAGATGGCCTTCGACGGCAACGCGATCTATCGCCACCCCGACATCGCCGCCCTGCGGGATGAGACGGAGGAAGACCCGAAGGAACTCGCCGCCTCCAAGTTCGACCTGAACTACATCGCCTTGGATGGCGAAATCGGCTGCATGGTCAATGGTGCCGGGTTGGCGATGGCAACGATGGACATCATCAAGCTTTACGGCGCGGAGCCTGCCAACTTCCTTGACGTCGGCGGCGGTGCCACCAAGGAAAAGGTGACCGAGGCGTTCAAGATCATCACCAGTGACCCGCAGGTGAAGGGGATCCTCGTCAACATCTTCGGCGGCATCATGCGCTGCGACATCATCGCCGAAGGCGTGATCGCGGCGGTGAAAGAGGTCGGCCTCAAGGTCCCGCTGGTTGTCCGGCTGGAAGGCACGAACGTCGAGCTTGGCAAGGACATCATCCGCAAATCCGGCCTGAACGTCATCGCGGCGGACGACCTGAAGGACGGGGCCGAGAAGATCGTCAAGGCGGTGCGGGGATGAGTCGCTTAGCTCAATCGCGCAGCGCAAAGTGAACGCTTCAATGACCAGTGGCCAGCCTCTGACGATCAATTTCTCGAACCGTAAGCGCGCGTTCGGGCTAACGATCTTCGCCATCGCGTTCTTCTACTGTGTTTGGCAGGTGATCAATGACACGTCGGCAAGCCAGTTTGATCAATTCATGGCATGGAGCGGCGTCATTGTCTTAGGGCCTGTTTGCATGGGCCTGCTGCAGATGATCTTACTTGGTAGCAAGATCGGGCTCCGGCTGACGAAGACGGGGCTGACAAGTTCAACCTATTCGCCTGACGAAATTCCCTGGCGTTTCATCGTCGATGTGCGACTCATCAAAGCTCGCGGCAGTAGATACGTCTTCGCAGAGCTTTCACCCGAAGCTGGCGGGAAGATACGTCGCAACCGTCTTTACCGCATCCTGAACTGGCCAGAATTCGGTCCGCCCGGGATTTATCTGAATTCGGGTCCCTTCCAACTTTCTACCGACAAGCTTTACACGACCCTGCGCGACCACTGGATCGCTGCCGGGGGCGACCCAATCGGACCCGCCGGGTCAAAACCGTCAGCAGGAGAGTGACATGTCCGTCCTCGTCAACAAATCCACCCGCGTCATCTGCCAGGGCTTCACCGGCAGCCAGGGCACGTTCCACTCCGAACAGGCCATCGCCTATGGCACGAAAATGGTCGGCGGCGTGACGCCCGGCAACAGGTGTCTGGTCCCCGCATGATCCGCACCTCCCTCCTCCTCACCCTCCTCGCCAGCCCCGTGTTTGCCCAAAACACCGATGTGCAGCAGCGCGCGGTAGAGGCTTATGTGGCGTGCATCGGGATCAAGGGTGACGTCACGACGTCAGTACCTTACTTCGCGATTTACGGCTGGACCGACCGGGAAGAGACTGAGGCGGGCACCCGCTTCACCAAGCCGGACTGGGCCGGGACGACCTCGGCCCTTCTCAGCCTCGATGGCACCACCTGCGACGTGGCAAGCACCGAGGTCGGAACCGAGGCCGCCCTTCCCATCCTGACCGATGCGCTCCGGTTCACCGAATTTGCCGGGTTCACCGTCACCACCGATGCCGACGGCTGCACCCTGATCCAGCTTGACGCCACCGCCACCGCCACCCTGACCAGTGGTGGTGACCCGGCCGAATGCACCGCGCCAACCACAAGCACCATCCGCTTTGCGTTCCCGCCAATAGACCCGACAGCCGAGTGACAGGCTCACCGATCCTCATGGAAAAAGATGCTCGCCATGCCTTCCACCCGCACCAAAGCTGATCGCCGCTCCGTTTTTGGCGCTGCGATGTGCCGCTTTGCCGTCTTTGCGCTGGTTTTCCCTGCGCCAGCCGTAGCCGAGACCGTCGGCCCGGGTACGGAAAGTCTGTCCAGCACCGCTGCGGCCAGTCTGTTTGCCCAGGTCTGCATCGAGACCCGGCCCAAGCTTGCCAAAGCCAAAGCCGAACTTGCCAAGCTTGGCTATGTAGCGCACCCCGACTCGGGCACTTTTTACGACAACCGGTCCGATGTGTCGTTCAAGCTTCTCATGGGCGAAGGGGTCTGTTCCATGGTTATCGGATCGGATGCCGACCCGATGGAGATGGTGATGTTTCTGGTCCTCTCGGCTGGAGATGAGGGCATCGACATCGACCCAGACACCATGACCGCGTCGGCAACACTTTCCGACGGCGCCGAAGTCGTCGCCCACGTGGCCGAGTTCGACGGATACTTCCGCGCCTATGTCCAAAATCCGTGAAGGACTTCAAATGACCAGCCGCCTCCCAGCACTTGTGCTTCTTACCTTCCTCGCTGCCCCCGCCCTCGCGCAGGACGAACGCCCGCCCTATCAGATGCTGGAGGGGATCGAGGCTTGCCTTATGGGTGCAGGTGAGGTTCCGGCAACCTCGGCCATCTTCACCAAAGCAGGCTGGACGGTCGATGCGGAGTTTGAAGTTGGCGCGGTGGATTTCCGGCCCGGCCTCGGTCAGGACACCTTTGCCTTCATGTCGGACGCTATCGATTACTGCCACGTCGAAAGCATGGCTTTGGGGACCGATGCGGCGGCGGGAATGCTGGAGCTTTTCCTTGCCGAAAACGGCCTGACCGTCACCGGAACCGGCGCCAGCGAATTCCTTGGCTGCCCGACCCAGACCCTGTCCAACGGGGTGGTGGTCGAGGTGACTTCGGCCGGGAATGACCCGGTCTGCGCCGACGGTGGCACGTCGGGCCTGCGCTTTCTTTTCACGGCTGGGGGCTGATACGCGGCCCTCTGCGTTCCAAATCGATCAACACTGAAGGAGGCCCCGATGGCCGTACTCGTCAACAAAGCGACCAAGGTCATCTGCCAGGGCTTTACCGGCAGCCAGGGCACCTTCCACTCCGAACAGGCCATCGCCTATGGCACCAAAATGGTCGGCGGCGTGACCCCCGGCAAGGGTGGGACCGAACACCTCGGCCTGCCGGTCTTTGCCTCCGTCCATGACGCTGTCGCCAAGACCCAGGCCAACGCCACCGCGATCTACGTCCCGCCGCCCTTCGCCGCCGACAGCATCCTGGAGGCGATCGACGCCGAAATCCCGCTGATCATCTGCATCACCGAAGGCATCCCGGTCCTTGATATGATGCGGGTCAAGCGCGCGCTCATCAATTCGAAGTCCCGCCTGATCGGCCCGAACTGCCCAGGCGTCCTGACGCCGGACGAATGCAAGATCGGCATCATGCCGGGCAGCATCTTCACGAAGGGGTCGGTCGGGGTTGTGTCACGTTCCGGCACCCTTACCTATGAGGCTGTGAAGCAGACAAGCGATGTCGGCCTTGGACAATCCACTGCCGTCGGCATCGGCGGCGACCCGATCAAGGGGACGGAGCATATCGACGTGCTGGAGATGTTCCTCGCCGACCCCGAGACCCATTCGATCATCATGATCGGCGAAATCGGGGGGGCGGCGGAAGAAGACGCCGCCCAGTTCCTTGCCGATGAAAAGAAGAAAGGCCGCTGGAAGCCCACCGCCGGCTTCATCGCCGGCCGCACCGCCCCCCCCGGCCGCCGCATGGGCCATGCCGGGGCCATCGTGGCGGGCGGCAAGGGCGACGCGGAGTCGAAGATCGAAGCGATGCTGCGCGCGGGTATCGTCGTGGCCGACAGCCCGGCGGGGTTGGGTGAGGCCGTGTTGAAGGCGATTGGAAAATGAAAAGCCTAAGCGCTCTCGTGGCAGTCGCCGCAATTTGCCTCGGCTCAGGTTCGGTGGCAGCCGAGACGTTTTCGATCAGCCGAGTTATGACGATCTGTTCATTTCCAGTGCAAGAAGTGGCCGAGCTTGTCGACCGCCTAATGGCAGAGGGCTTCACATTCACACCCCTTCCGATTGACCAACAGACTGCACAAGAGTTGGGATTGATGATGGTCTTGGACGTATATGCAGCGTCCTGGCTCACGACGACGTCGCCACAGGCCCCATGGGACGAGATTCGGCAGGCTATCGATAGGTTTACCGCAGTACATGAATCGCTCGCCGAAGACCCGAAGTTCACGCTTCTTACTGATGGAGAAACGGGGGCGCTTCTGCTTGTGATCGTTTCTGGCGATTTTTCCTGGAGCACCCAATGCTGGCTTGGAGTGTCGCAGAAAGTTGCCAAGGCGAGCCACAATTTTCCACGTCTAACGACACCAAGGGCGCCGCTCGTGTTCACGGTCGAAAGAGCCAGTCCAGATTACATTGCGTTGCGCTCTTCACTCAGGGAAGGGGTTGTGCTTTTCGATCCCCAGACAATCGCCGCGCGCATTGGAATTGCGACAGACATTGGTGCAATTTTTTCCGTATCGTCAAGCATGCCGAGGTTTGCAGCCCCCGACGCTTCGCCATGACGCGATATGCCAGACCGACGTTTACGTGCCGCCGGTCTTGATGAACCTTAATGTCCCTCCCCCCGAGGTAACCCCATGACCGACCATTCCCCCACTGCCGCCTTCACAGCCTGAACGGACCCTCACCCATGCCCATCTTCCGCATCAACAAGGACCTCCACTACTTCGCGCATGTGCCGAAATGTGGCGGCACGTCGATTGACAATTATCTGACGCGGCGGTTCGGCCCTTTGGGCTTCAATTCCAGCCATGGTGCGTTGATTCCGCCGCATATGAAGTGGAACCGCTCCTCGACACAGCATGTCCCGGTCTATGCGCTTGAACAGTTGCTGCCGCCAGACTGGTTTGCCTCGTCCTTTGCTGTCGTCCGCAATCCGCTTGGCCGGTTGATCAGCGCCTATTTCTTTGCCAAAGCCGATGGCCGCGTCCCGGACACGACTGATTTCAATGCCTGGTTCCAGGACGCGGCCACCCGGATCGAAACCAGACCGTTCGACCACGACGGCCATCTGTTGCCGCAGTCCACCTTCGTGCCGAACGGCTCACGCATCTTCCGGTTCGAAGACGGGTTGGATCAGATCATTCCCTATCTTGACGGCCTCAGTGGCAATCAGGATGGCCCGCGCGAGATCGAGGCCCGCAATGTCGGCCGTTGGCGCAGCAAGACCGACGTGCCGGTCCCGACGACGCAGACACTGGCGTTGATCGCCCAGGTCTATGCCGAGGATTTTGCCCGCTTCGGTTACTCTGCTGCGACTGAACCGGCCGATGCGGAAACTGCTTCGACCCTTCCAGTGCTGCCCGCCACCGGAAAGCCGCCTGAACCAAAACCGCACTCCCTGAGCAAGCGCATCAAGTGGTACTTGATCCGCAAGGCGAGGATGTGATGACACAACCCTCGCCTTGCCCCAAACACACGTTCCCAGGCATCTGTCATGTCCGCACCCGGACGGACGCGACAGCCGCCCTTTCTCCGAAGGTAACCCCATGACCGACCAGTCCCCCACCGCCGCGTTTACCGCCTCATCCTTCCTCGACGGGGCCAATGCCGACTATGTCGACCAGCTCGCGGCCCGCCACGCGACTGACCCATCCTCCGTCGATCCGCAATGGGCTGAATTCTTCCGCGCCCTCGGCGATAGTGAGACTGACGCCAAACGCGCCGCAGAGGGGCCAAGCTGGGCGCGCGCCGACTGGCCGCCGCAGCCGATAGACGACCTCACCGCCGCGCTGACCGGCGAATGGGCCGCCCCGCCCCCGGCAAAAGAGGCAAAGGCCGCAAGCGCCAAGATTGCCGCCAAGGCGGTGGAGGTCGGGGTCTCGCTGTCCGACCAGCAGCTGCAGCGCGCGGTTCTGGACAGCATCCGCGCGCTGATGATCATCCGCGCCTATCGGATCCGGGGCCATCTCGCGGCCGATCTGGACCCGCTGGGCATGACCGAACGCGGCAACCAGCCAGAGCTTGACCCCGCCTCCTACGGGTTCACCGAAGCCGACGTGGACCGGCCGATCTTCATCGACAACGTGCTGGGGCTTGAGACCGCCTCCATGCGCCAGATCATCGACATCGTGAAGCGCACCTACTGCGGCACCTTTGCACTGCAGTACATGCACATCTCTGACCCGGAACAGGCCGCCTGGCTCAAGGAACGGATCGAAGGCTACGGCAAGGAAATCCAGTTCACCCGTGAAGGTCGCCGCGCGATCCTGAACAAGCTGGTCGAGGCGGAGGGTTATGAAAAGTTCCTGCACGTCAAATACATGGGCACCAAACGCTTCGGATTGGATGGCGGCGAGGCGCTGATCCCCGCGATGGAGGCAATCATCAAGCGCGGCGGTGCAATGGGGGTCAAGGACATCATAATCGGCATGCCGCACCGGGGCCGTTTGTCGGTTCTGGCCAATGTGATGATGAAACCATACCGCGCTATCTTTCACGAATTTCAGGGCGGGTCCTACAAACCCGAAGACGTGGATGGCTCGGGCGACGTGAAGTACCACCTTGGCGCTTCGTCCGACCGCGAGTTTGACGGCAACAAGGTCCACCTGTCGCTGACCGCGAACCCCAGCCATCTGGAGGCGGTCAATCCCGTCGTCCTCGGCAAGGTCCGCGCCAAGCAGGACCAGCTCAATGACACCGCCGAACGCATCGCCAGCCTGCCCATACTGCTCCACGGTGACGCGGCCTTTGCCGGCCAAGGTGTGGTCGCGGAATGTCTGCAGCTTTCCGGCATCAAGGGCCACCGCACCGGTGGCTGCATCCACATCATCGTCAACAACCAGATCGGCTTTACCACTGCCCCGGCCTTCAGCCGGACCTCGCCCTATCCCACGGATATCGCGCTGATGGTCGAAGCGCCGATCTTCCACGTCAACGGCGACGACCCCGAGGCGGTGGTTCATGCGGCCAAGGTGGCGACAGAGTTTCGTCAAACGTTCCACAAGGACGTGGTCCTTGACATCTTCTGCTACCGCCGCTTCGGGCACAACGAAGGCGACGAGCCGATGTTCACCAATCCGGCGATGTACACCCGCATCAAGCGTCAGAAGACCACGCTGCAGCTTTACACCGACCGGCTGGTGAAGGACGGCCTGATCCCGGAAGGCGAGATCGAGGATATGAAGGCCGCCTTCCAGGCCCGGCTCAACGAAGAGTTCGAGGCCGGGAAGGCCTTTCTGCCGAACAAGGCAGACTGGCTGGATGGCCGCTGGAAGAACATGCAGACCAAGGATCTGAACAACTACCAGCGCGGCGAAACCTGGATCAAGGCCGAGACGCTGGCCGAGGTCGGTGCCGCCCTGACCCGGGTGCCGGACGGTTTTGACATGCACAAGACCGTCCTTCGCCAACTCGACGCCAAGCGCGAGATGTTTGCCAAGGGTGAAGGCTTCGACTGGTCCACAGCCGAAGCTCTGGCCTTCGGCTCTCTGCAGACCGAAGGCTTTGCCGTCCGCCTTTCGGGCCAGGATTGCATGCGCGGCACCTTTTCGCAGCGCCATTCCGGCTGGGTCAACCAGGCCACAGAGGAACGGCACTACCCGCTGAACCACATCCGTACCGGCCAGGCGCGGTATGAGGTGATCGACTCGATGCTGTCGGAATACGCTGTCCTCGGGTTCGAGTACGGCTATTCGCTGGCCGAACCGAACACGCTGACCCTGTGGGAAGCTCAGTTCGGCGACTTTGCCAACGGCGCGCAGATCATGATCGATCAGTTCATCAACTCGGGCGAAAGCAAATGGCTGCGGATGTCAGGCCTCGTGCTGCTGCTGCCGCACGGCTATGAGGGGCAGGGGCCGGAACACTCCTCCGCCCGGCTGGAACGGTTCCTGCAGCTTTCGGCCGAGGATAACTGGATCGTCGCCAACTGCACGACGCCGGCGAACTACTTTCACATCCTGCGGCGGCAGTTGCACCGGACCTATCGCAAACCGCTGATCCTGATGACGCCAAAGTCGCTCCTCCGTCACCCGATGGCGGTGTCGAAGGCGGCGGATTTCACCGACGGCTCCACCTTCCACCGCGTCCTCTGGGATGACGCGCAAAAGGGCAGCTCGACGGTAAAGCTGAAGGCTGATGACAAGATCAAGCGCGTCGTCCTGTGTTCCGGCAAGGTCTATTACGACCTTCTGGCCGAACGCGACGCGCAGGGGCTGGAGGATGTCTACCTCCTCCGTGTGGAACAGCTTTACCCGGTACCGACAATTTCGCTGAATCAGGAACTGGCGCGCTTTCCCAAGGCCGACGTTATCTGGTGCCAGGAAGAGCCGAAGAACCAGGGCGCGTGGTCTTTTATTGAACCCGAGATCGAGACGATCCTGACCAAGGTTCGCGCCAAACCGACCCGGATGTCCTATGCCGGGCGCAAAGCCAGCGCTTCGCCCGCCACGGGCCTTGCCTCCCGCCACAAACATGAACAGCAAACCCTCGTCGCTCAGGCCCTTGGCCTCACCGCATGAAGACCGGAGAATTGAAATGACTGACGTAATGGTGCCAGCCCTTGGCGAATCCGTGTCCGAGGCGACCGTATCGACCTGGTTCAAGAAACCCGGCGACGCGGTAAAGCAGGACGAAATGCTGTGCGAGCTGGAGACCGACAAGGTCTCGGTCGAGGTGCCGTCACCGGTGACCGGCGTGCTGACCGAGATCATCGCGCCGGAAGGCACGACCGTCGCCGCGAACGCGCGGCTCGCGATCGTGACCGAGGGCGCCGCCGCAGCTGCCCCTGCGCCAGCCGCGCAGAAGCCGGTGACCGAGGACCCGAAGATCGAGGCTGCCGCTGCCATCGGCTCTCCCGGTGCCGGGCATGAAGCGGTGACGCCGCGCGCCGACGTGGAAAACGCCCCTTCGGCGAAAAAGGCGATGGCTGAGGCCGGGCTTTCCCCCGACGCGGTCAAGGGCACCGGTCGCGATGGCCGGGTGATGAAGGAAGACGTGGCCAAGGCCGTCGCCACCCCGGCCCCCGCACCTGCCCCCGTCGCAGCTTCGGCCCCCGTCCCGGCATCCGTCCCGCGCGCGCCCGTCCCCGCTGACGATGCCGCGCGGGAAGAGCGGGTCAAGATGACCCGCCTCCGCCAGACCATCGCCCGCCGCCTGAAGGACGCGCAGAACACCGCCGCGATGCTGACGACCTATAATGAAGCGGACATGAGCGGGATCATGGCGCTTCGCAACGAATACAAGGACTTGTTCGAGAAAAAGCACGGCGTGAAGCTCGGCTTCATGTCCTTCTTCGTCAAGGCCTGCACCCACGCGCTGAAGGAAGTGCCCGAGGTCAACGCCGAGATTGACGGCCAGGATGTGGTCTACAAGAACTACGTCCACATGGGCGTGGCGGTCGGCACGCCCTCCGGCCTCGTCGTCCCCGTGGTGCGTGACGCCGATCAGATGGGCTTTGCTGCCATCGAGAAGAAGATCAGCGAGTTGGGCCTCCGCGCCCGCGACGGCAAGCTGAGCATGGCCGAAATGCAGGGCGGCAGCTTCACCATCTCCAACGGCGGCGTCTACGGCAGCCTGATGTCCTCCCCCATCCTCAACCCCCCGCAGTCCGGCATCCTCGGCATGCACAAAATCCAGGACCGCCCGGTTGTGGTGAACGGCCAGATCGTGATCCGCCCGATGATGTACCTCGCCCTCAGCTACGACCACCGTGTCGTGGACGGGAAGGGGGCGGTGACGTTCCTCGTGCGGGTCAAAGAGGCGCTGGAGGATCCGCGTCGGTTGTTGATGGACTTGTGAGTACGACGGGTGATTAATGCTATCAGTAAGAGGATATCGTGATGTGGCCCTTCAAAAAAAAAGAAAGTGCGGGCGAAGACCCACAGAAACCAAAATCAGTTGGTATTGATGCGAATGATCTGCTGACCCTTCTTCGTGCCTTCGACAGCATCGGCTTGAAGCGGATAGAAACGGATAACAAAAGGCAGCTAGCCGCTAAGGCCGTAGTGAGGCTAACGCAGGCTCTCGAAGAGAGAGCAGGGGGCGAAATCGAATTCTCCACTTCGGCGTTGTTCGTAATAATAGGTTCTAACTATCTTTCCTCGCGTCTAGGCGCAGAGTTTGAAACCGTGGCGTTGTTCGCGTTTGGGTTGAAGTTTGGGCTCGATGGCGCTGACAATTTTCAACCTACTATAGAGACGTATAATCTTTTCTCTCAAGCGAGAGCACCCTTTATCTCTGACTTGGGGAACGCCCTTGCAATATGGTGCACGCGAGCGAACGAAGAGACGTTCCTAAGTCTGCTCCGTCGTTTCGTTGCACTGGATGCCGCTTTTTCCGAAGTTGAGCAACCATGACCCCCGAACTCACCGCCCTGGCCCTCGCTGACCTCCTTCAAGCCGTGCAATATGCCCTGATGGCAATCCTGGCCAACCTCGAACTCGGCACCGCCAAGACCCTCTCCCCCCGCGATGCCACCCGTCTCGGCAAACCGCTGGTCGATCAGGTCTCCCCCCATCACAACTCACGGATGAACCTCTGACCATGGACCGCGCCGCCCTTTATCATAACGCCATCGAGCGTCGGCGCGCTTTCCGTCTGCCCGGCTACGTCACCCTGACCGAAGCCGGGTGCGACGGCCCCTGGGTCTCGCCGATCCAGATCTCCTCGGGCAATCTGACCGGCCCGATGCTGATCAGCAAAGACTGGTTCGATGCCCCGTCAGCGCGCCAGCATCGCCTGTTGCTGCTGCAATCCGGCTACATGCCCGACATGCCGTTCAATGTGGTGATCGACCGGGCGCTGAAACTTGCCGGACTGAACCGGGCCGACATCTACATCACGCCCGTCTTCAAGTTGCTGCCCCCCGTCCGTTCACACGCCATCACGGCCAAAGATGCCCGCGCCTCGTTCGAAGCGGTCACCCGCTACGAACTGCTGGGCCGCCGCCCGATCGCCGCCGGGGGCGATGCGATCCGGGTTTTGCAACATTTCGCAATCCCCCACATTCCAACCATCCACCCTTCCGCGCGCGGGATGGATTACGACACGCGCGCCACCCTTCTTGCACAGGCCTTTGCGCAGACATGACCCCCGAACTCACCGCCCTCGCCCTCGCAGGTCTCCTGCAAGCCATCCAGTTCGTCACATTCGCTGTCCCCGCGAACCGTGATCTCACGCCCGCCTACACCTCTGGTGCCCGCGACAATCCGCCCGCCCGCCCGCTTTCCACCCT
>Ga0163144_10002035_pt1 | contig 47184 bp, 64 predicted proteins | sample OliLak19BULKMAT1_FD_123175 | JGI IMG/M metagenome (GOLD analysis project Ga0163144, IMG submission 123175) | Freshwater microbial mat bacterial communities from Lake Vanda, McMurdo Dry Valleys, Antarctica - Oligotrophic Lake LV.19.BULKMAT1 | ecosystem: Environmental > Aquatic > Freshwater >... | reverse complement strand
CACCATGTACCGCTCGACCTCCGCCGACTCGCACGGGCTCAGCCACGCCGCGTCCGCCACCAGCACGCACAACGCCGCACGCGCCATCCCGCCGCGCACCTCCGCCCGACTCCGATTAAACCGACCCGACTCCGCCTGCTCTCGCTTTGCCATCAAGTCACCCCTTCAGGTAGCCAACCGAACCAGGGAAGCTCCACATGTCCCCCGAACACCTCGACCGGCACTGCTGCCGTACTCTTGCGGATTACGTGCCGCTCCGCCGGCTCTACGCGGCGTAGCATGTAGGCCCTACCTCGGCTCAGGATGTCTTACAATACCGTGCTTTCTGTCACCATTCTGTACGCAAGTCGCCCGAGGCATGGTATTAGGCGAATGACCGAGAACCAGGCGTGCGCATGCCTCGCGCTTATGTGTCAGATGACCGAATATGTGCCAGATACCCGAATGCAGCCCGAGCACCTCGACGCTGGCAGGGCGAGAGGCGGAGGGCCGAGGGCCTCGACGTGCGAGGCAAGGCGCCAGGCCTCGACGCTTGGACGCGAGCCGGGAGCCTGCGATGCGAGACGATGCGTGGAAACGCACACCGAGCGCGCCTCAGCGCGGACGGAAACACCCCAGGGCAGCGCCCGGAAACAACCCCGCGGAGCGGAAAGACCCCCTCGACGGGACTCCCACCCCCCCAAGGGGGCAGGGGGAGCGGTCCTGAAGGCTGGAAACGAAACGGTTCGGAACATCTCGAGGCCTTGGGAGTGGCCGAGACGTCCTCCGCGTGGGTCGGGTCGTGATGCCTTGGGGTGCTGGCGAGCTGTGGGCCCACGGCTCTGACCTTGGGGCGTTCTTCCCCGTCCACGTCGGAGGTCGAACGTCCTGGTGACCACTGTCGGAGCGCCCCGTGACGCGGCGTGTCTCCGTTCTGGGTCTACCAGGCTGTTCTGAAGAGCGTACCGGGACCGACTCCGGTCGAACGGCCCTGCGGTGGACCGTGCAGGAGTCGAACCTGCGTTCTCTCTTCTGGGGTTCACCCTACGTGGGTTTGTGGTTCTCTGGCAAGTGCCCGAAGTGGGTGGTCGAGGGCATCTGGAGGGGGAGGCAGGTTGATACGTCTCGTATCAAGGGGTTGACACAATGTACTGGTGACACGGGGCGACTCAACTTGCTCCCCTAGACCTCTAGGGGAAGGGTTTTTCGTAAGTGGTTAGAAAGAAAGGGAAATGGAAGGGTATCGAGACACCCTTCGAAGGGGGTCCGAAGGGCCTATATACAGATCTCTCTCTTTTAGTCTGTAGATCTTGAAAGAACTAACACTCTTGATCGTCAGGGGATCCGCGCGAGGCGGGGGGTCGGTGCTAGACTCGGCGGCGTCATGGCTGAGGCAACGCACCTGGTGCTGAACGGCAAGCGGCTCGAGACGATGCGGGAGGCTGTCGATGAGGGCGCGCTGGTGCTGCTGGCGGGCTTTGGGCGGGCGGCGGACGTGCGGGTGACGGTGCGGGAGCCGTTGAGCAGCCCTGGGAGTGCGGTGGTGGTCGAACGGGGCGTGGCGGTGCCGCTGACGCGGCCGGGGATGGTCTTCGAGGTGCGGGCGCGTGTCTGACGCCCGTGAGGTGCGCCGGCAGTGGTGGGCGTCGCTGGGGCGGGTGCGGGGCGACCGGCGGCGTCTCCCGAGTGCGCTCGAGCTGCGGGAGTTGACGCTGGACCGGAACGCGGGGACGTTCGTGCTGGGCGCGCTGTTTGGGGGGCTGGTGGCGGCGGTGGGCATCTTGGCGGTGTGGGTACTTGGCTGAGCGCTTGGACGGCGGCGCTCGCGAGGTCCACGGGGCGGGCCTCCCGCGGCGGGTCGGTGGCCGCGGGGACCGGTTCGACAAGGGCTCGGGGGAGACGAAGGCGCTCGAGGCGGCGAAGGCCGGCGACCTGGGCCCGGTGGATGCGCGCAACCCGGAGGGCCTGCGGCCGTACAAGGGCATGGAGCTGTCGGAGTTTCTGGGCATCAAGGCGTTGACCGACCTCGAGCTGGGCGAGAAGGTGCTCGCCATCAAGGTGTACCAGGCCAACGGCATGAAGCTCGGCGCCATCGCCCGGCGGATGGGGGTGCCGATTGGCGTGGTGCGCTCCTGGCTGTCGGTGGCCCGCGAGCGCAAGTTGGCGTTGCCGGCCATCGACCAGGCGCGGCAGTACGTCGAGGACAATCTTGTGGGCCTGGCGGTGGAAGGCCTCGAGGTCCACCTGAAGCAGAAGAACCTCGAGGCGACGCTCGCGACGTTGCGCGGCACGGGCATCTTGCGGAACGCCGATGCGCCGGTGGACGGCCGCTTGCCGACCACGTTGAACGTCCAGATTGTCGATGCGGACGGCGTCATCATCAGCGTCGGTGGCCCGCCACAGAACCTCGAGGGTGTCGTCGGTATCGCGAAGCAGCATCGGCTGGACGTCGCGGTAGACCGAGACGAGCTTGGCTAAGGGCCTGGCCGGCTCTGACGGCACGCTGCAACTTCAGTACAACCGCTTCCAGCATGCGTTCTTCGATGCGCTGACCCAGACACGGGCCGATGGCGGGCCCTCGTTTACACAGTTGGCGTTGTTTGCCGGCCGACGTGGCGGGAAAACCCGCGCCGGCAGCATCGCGGTGCCGAAGCTCATTGCGCGCAAGCCGAAGCAGTTCGGCTGGGTGTGTGCGCCGACGTACGGCGACCTCGAGGACTTCGTCAAGCCGGCCGTGTTCGAGGCCATTCCGAAGGGCTGGATCAAGGACTGGAGCGAGAAGCACCAGACGCTCTACATCGTCGGCGACACGCGCGTCGCCTTTCGGTCGTTGGAAGACCCGAACAAGGCTCGAGGGCCTGGGCTCGACTTCGCGTGGATTGACGAGAGCCGGAAGATCGCGCAGCTCGCCTGGCACACGATGATGCCGGCGCTGGCCGACCGCGACGGCGTGGCGATTCACACGACGACGCCCAACGGCTTCGACTGGTGCTGGAAAGACCTCTGGATTCCGGCGACCGAGGGCGACCCTGGCGTCTGGGCGTGCAAGTACAAAACCCTCGACAACCCGCTGTTGCGGCCTGAGATTGTCGCGGCCTGGCGTCGCCGCATGGACCCCATCTTCGCGCGGCAGGAGTTTGAGGCCGACTTCGTGACGTTCGCCGGCCAGATCTACGGCGATTCGGTGCTCACGACGGACCTCGAGCTGTCGGACATGGCGGTGCGCGACTTCATCCCGGAGTGGCCGCGCGTGCATCACAGCCGCGGCATCATCCTCGGCGTGGACCCTGGCGCGGACCATCCGTTCGCGGTCATCGGCATGGTGCCGACGCCGAAGGGGCTCGTGCAGGTCTTCGAGTACAAGAAGCGCTACCGCACGTTGGGGCAGCACTGGCACGAGATTCAGCAGATTCTGCACGCCTTCAGCCCGGAGCGTCCGCTGCCGGTGCTGTGCCGCGCGATCGACAAATCGCAGCGACAGACGATGCTCGAGTTCGGGCAGATGGGCGAGTTCTTCACGCCGGCCGAAAACGCGGTGGTGGCGGGCATTCAGCGCGTCTCGAGCTGGATGATGCACAAGAAGCTGTATTTCGTCGCCTCGCGGTGTGTGGAGACACTGAAAGACCTTCGCAGCTACCGCTGGAAGGAGAACGAGAACAAGCTCGGGGAGATGCTCACCGAGGCGGTCATCAAGATCAACGACGACCTCCCGGACGCGCTCCGGTACGCGCTCATGACGTGGCCCGAGCTGCCGGAAATGGACATCGTCAGTGACTCAGCCGATACTCCTGACGCCGTCCAGCTTCCGGGGCAGTGGGAGCGGGAACGCCTGGCGCGGGCTCGAGAGTTCGAGGCCGAGGGCGTGTCGGGCAACCTCTCAGACATGCAGGCGATGCTCGGCGGCGGGGACCAGGGCGGCGCCTGGGGTGAGGGCACCGACCTGATGGAGTTCTACCAGTAAGGCAGGGGTGACGCATGGGGATGTTGATGGAAATGCTGCGGTCGCGCAGCGCAGAAAAAGACCTTCAGGACCGGCTCGCCGAGGTGCAGCGCGAGGTGGTCGATGCGCGGCTCGAGCGCAACGATGCGTGGAACGAGCAGCAGCGGCTCCGCACCGATAAGACGGTGCTCACCGAGCAGATGGCGGCGATGGGCCGCTTCGCCGACGAGCAGCGAGCGCTCATCTCGAGCCTCGAGTCCAAGAACGAGCAGCTCTACGACATGCTGGGCGACGCCCGCGACCGCGCCGAGGCGCAGGCCGGGCTGCTCGAGCGTCTCGTCACGGTGGAGCGGCACAACGCGACCTACCAGGCGACGACGCAGTGGGCGGTCGCGCACATCAACGCGATTGCCATCGAGCGCGGGAGTCTCATCGACCGTCTCGACAACCGGCAGGGCACGCACCCGGTGCCGGCCTTCCAGCTCGAGGCGCCCGACGTAACGATGGCGCCGCCGCCGGGCCCGATTGGCATCGACGGCATCGTCGGTGGACGTCCGATTCCCGAGGGTAAGACCGCGGGCGACGTCATCAACGCCTTGCGCCAGAAGCGCGAGCGCGAGGCCGCACAGCGACCCGCCGGTGCCGGCGAGCTACTGCGCGAGGCCGCGGAATTGTTCGAGGAAACCCCCACCGGGGGCGACAGCCAGGAGTCGCAGCCGGCCGACCCGTTCGCTGACATCCCGTAAGGACTCGACCGCATGGCAACTCCGGTGATCCCGCCGTCCAACTCGCCCGAGCCTCCTGGGCTCGCCGAGTTCTCGCAGCAACTGTTCGCGGCGCCTGGGGAGAACATCCCCGAGCGCAAAATCAGTCCGTACGAGGACGACGCGGCGATCAAGACGTTCATCGACGCCTACGAGCGCGAGGCCGTCTCTGGGCGGACCCAGCACGAGGACACCTGGACGAAGAATCTCTACTACCGCGCCGGCCGGCAGTGGATCACGAAGGAGGCCCGCGGCGGGTATCGCGACAAGCGGCTCGCGAAGTGGGTGCCCAAGCCGGTCACGAACAAGGTGAGCGAGGTCTACGACGCCATCAACAGCGTCTTTGCCACCGTGGACCTGTCGGGTATTGCGAGCGCCAACGGCACCCGCGAGCAGGACATGGTCACGGCCGAACTCGTGAATCTGCTCGAGGAGCCCATCAAGCGGGAGCACGACAGCCGCCGCATGTGGATGCGCGCGAACTTCTGGCACATCATCACCGGCAACGTCATCCTGCATCCCTGGTGGGATCCCGACTCGCGGCACGGTGTGGTGCTCATCCCGCACGAGAAGTGCTCGCTCTGCCAGAACGTCTTCGCGCCGAGCGCCATCATCGACGCCGGCCAGAAATGCCCAAGCTGCGGCTCGATGATGTTCGAGCCCGCCGTGGACCAGCAGGGCAACCCGGTGCAGAGCCGGATGTCGCAGGGCAAAGGCGCGACCGACATCATCTCGCCGTTCGAGTTCTTCTGCCCGGACTCGTACACCTCGCTCGATGACGCGCCAGGGTGCATTCGTAAGCGCTGGCGCACGTCCTGGTACTACCAGCGCGTGCTCGGCAAGGCGTGGCTGGACGAGCACCAGGTCGCGTTCGAGAAAACGCCCTCCGACAGCTCGATTCAGACGCTCCGCCGGCTGGCGACGCTGACCGACAACAACCACGGCAACCTGAGCGACCACGGCGACGGCGCCGGCACGCTGACCGATGGCACCGTGGAGTCGGAGTTCTGGTTCAAGCCCTGCGACCCGTACGAGAACGGCCTCTGGGTCCGCTACGTCGGCAACGGCGGCAACATCACGATGCTGACCGAGCCCTCGGCGGCGACCCGGAAGCTCCCGTACGCGACGCTGCACGGCGACCCGCTGTGGCCCTTCGTGCACATGGTCTACGAGCGCGTCGAAGGCCGGCTGTGGGGCGCCTCGCCCATCGACCTGGTGACGCAGAAGAACGACCAAATCAACCAACTCGATTCGCTGATGCAGCTCATGGCGCTGCGGATGTCGAACCCGGTGTGGATTGAGCCTCGAGGCGCCGACACGAAGCGCAAGACCGGCGAGCCCGGTCTGACGCTCGTGTACAACCCGGTCGCCGGCAGCGGGCAGAACCCGAAACCGGAGCGCATCGAGGGCGCGCAGATTCCCTCGAGCCTGGTCAACTTCCGCCAGCAGCTCATCGCCGACATCGAGGCGCTCACCGGCACCTACGACGTCATCAAGGGCAGCAAGCCCACGGGCATCGAGGCCTTCAGCGCGTTGCAGCTCCTGGTCGAGCGCTCGCAGTCACGCTTCACGCCGGTGCTGATGGAGCGCGGCGACTCGTACTCGCGCCTGTTCGCGATCTGGATCGAACTCGAGCGCGTGTACGGCCCGGTCGAACGCTGGGAGTCGGTCGCGGGCCCGGACGGCGAGCGCGCGTTGCAACTGTTCCGCGCCGCGGACCTGTCGGGCAACGTGACGTTCACGGTCGAAGACGGCTCACAGGTGCCGAAGACCAACCTGGGCCAGCGCGCCGCGGTCGAGCAGCTCGCGAAGCTCGGCGTCATCAACCCGCAGATGCCGGAAACGGCGTACGTCATCCTCCAGACGTTCGGCCAGCAGAAGCTGATGCCGGCGCTGGACGCGCATGTGCGTCGCGCTCGCGCCGAGCAGACCGAGTGGGAGGCCTGGGCGAAGAACGTGCAGTTCATGCCGTCCGTGGACGAGATGGGCCAGCCGCTGCCGATGATTGACCCGGCGACGCAGCAGCCCGCCGTGGATCCGGCGACGGGCCAGGCGATACCGATGCCGCCACAGCCGACGCTCCCGATGCCGGGCACGCGAGCGATCGAGCACGACGACATGGTGCATTCGACCGAGCACAAGAAGTGGGCGAACGGCGACCGCGTGCAGAAGATGATTCGCGAGAAGCCGCCGCTGCGCCAGGCGCTCGATATGTTCATCGGGCAGCACGATATGGCGATGGCGCAAGCCGCCGCGCAGCAGGCCGCAGCGGAGGGCGGAGGGCCAGGAACCTCTGACCTCGGGCACAGTAACCGTGAGGGCGGCGCGGCCGACGAACCCTCCGGGAACGGGCAGGGAGCACAGGGCCACGGGCCCGAGTAGCTCGATGCCTCAACATTGACAGCCGGGGGGTGTCGCTCCACCATCCTCTCGGCTCTGCCATTACGGAAGCTCAACACAACATGGAATTTCCAGACTTCGACGTTCCGACGAGCGTACCGGCCACGCCTCCGTCCGCGCCAGCTCCACCGAGCGCGACGGCGGCAGGCAACGAGCCCGCGTCACCCGCGGCCCCCGCACCGCCACCGGCTGCGGTCGAAACCTTCCCGTCAGACCCGCTGTTTGCCCCGTTCACGAGCCCCGTCGCGGCGCCCACCGAGGCCGCTACACCCGCGGCGCCCGGTGCGCCCGCGGTTCCTCCTGTCGCCGAGCCACAGCTCACGCCACAGGAAGTGCTTCAGGCGCAGCAGACACAGCTCCTCGCCACCATCGCGCGTCAGCTCCACGAGCAGCGCACGCCCGCCGCCGCTGCACCAGCCGCGCCCGCGGCGCCGCAGCGCGACCCGAAGGACGTACTCCTCGAGCAGCAGCTCATTGCGCGCGTGCCGGCCCTGGGCGTGCTCATCGAGTTGATGCAGAACCCGGAAAACGCCGCGGCGCTCCAGACCATCTTGCAGGCCGCGCCGCAGCACGCCGAGACGGTGAAGGCCTTCTACGAGGGCTACGCCGAGCAGACCATCGACACGCTGAAGGGCTTCTACGCCGACGCCTACGGGCTCGAGGCGAAGGACGTCACGCGCGCTGACGAGGACATGCTCAGCGACCAGTTCCAGCTCTGGGCCGGACGCCCGGAGAATCGCAAGGCCCTCGAGCGCTACGAGGCCGGCGACATCCGCGTCGTCAACGACTTCGCGAACTACTTCCGCTCACGCTTCGTGGCCCCGGCGCGTCGCCAGGGCCAGGCCGCAGTCGCAACTCGCGCCGCCAGTGTGTCAGCGCTTCCGCGTGGGGGTGGCAGCACCATTCCCTCGCCGCAGCAGTCAGCGCCGGTCGTCCAACAGCCAGGGGCTGAACGGGACGTCTTCGGCGAAGCGTGGGGCGAGCTGAATCGCCTCCGTTCGGCGGGCTAGTCCGCCTTTTCCGTTCAAACAGGAGCGAGCAGCATGCCCGGAGCCGATACCCAGAATCTTGCAGGCCTCTACAAGACGAAGTTCGAACCCTTCGTCGCGGAGATGACCAACAAGAAGTACCCGCTGACCGACCTCTTCAAGTTCGAAAAGGCCGAGTTCGCGGGGTCCGACGTCACGTACAACGCGCACACGACCCGCAACATCTCGCCGATGTGGGTGGGCGAAGATGGCGCGTTCGCCGACGCCGGCCAGCAGGGGTCGGTCAAGGTGAGCATCGGGCAGCGCAAGCTGATGGCGCGCGTCCGCATGACCACCGAGGTCATGGAAGACACGATGAAGAGCGAGGGCGCCTTCCGCTCCGCTCGCCGCGACGAGATGACGCGGATCATCGACGACATCGCGCGCATGGAGGAGTATTCCTTCACCAGCGACGGCCGCGGGATCCTCGCGCTCATCGACGACGCCACGCCCTCGGGCGCCGCCGCGATGACCGTCGATGCGCCTGGTGGCATCACGGGCGACGACTTCGGCAATCGCTTCTTCCTCCCCGGCATCATCGTCGGCGCGGTCGATCCGAGCACCAACATCCTCCGGGCGGGCGTTCGCAAGGTGGCCTCGCTCTCGAGCGACGGCACCACGATCACGTTCACCACGGCGCCGCCGGCAACCTGGGCCGACAACGACTTCCTGGTCCAAGCCGCCAACACCTCGGTGACGGACATCCTCGACACGTCGTTCGAGCATGCCGCGTACGGCCTTCAGGCCCTCATCGACGACGGCACCTACCGAGCGAACTACTTCGGTGTGGACCGCGCGAGCTACACGCAGTACCAGGGCTACGTCAAGGCCTCGACCGGCACCCTCTCGGAAGACCTCTTCCAGCAGGTCGCCGACGTCGTGGACCAGCGCCTCGGTGGCGTCATCGACCGGATGACCGCGCACCACAGCGTGCGTCGCCTGGTGATCCAGATCACGCATCCGGATCGCCGGTACAGCGGCAGCAACCTGATGAAGCCCGACGCCGGCACCTCGAGCTTCACGATGGGCGACATCCCGTTCGGCGGAGTGCCGGTCAAGGCCATCCGCACGCACGCGCTGGCGACCCTGTTCGGTTTCGACACGAAGGGCGTCGATGGCGTCCGCTACGTGAGCGACGCCGGCTCGTGGTTCGACACGGACGGCAACGTCTTCACGCGCGTCGGCTCGGGCACGAGCGCCCGCGACGCCGTGGAAGCCTGGTATCGCAAGCGCTACCAGAACCACTTCCGTAACCCGTCGAAGGGCTTCCGCCTCGATGGGATCACGGGCCAGTCCCTCATCGTCGTCCGCGAGGCCGGCTCCTAAGCCGACCGTCGCGCTGCATCACGAAGGCCCGCCCGCTTCGCCCGCAGAGGGTGGGCGGGCCTTCGCATATCCACCGCTCATTCCAGGGAGCACCGATGTCCTTCGCTCGCAACATCAAGATCGTCCACGTCCTCAACCGCACCACGAAGCCCATCGAATGCACCTGGGACGGCTTCCCCTACGTCATCCCGCCCGGCTTCACCGAGACGGTCATCGAAGTGGAGCGCCCAAAGGTCAACGCCAAGGGCAACCCGATCATCGACAACGAGACGAAGGAGGCGGTCCTCGAGACGGTCACGGAACGCCGCATCGTCGGCGCCGGACGTCACGGCGACGTGTTCCTCTACCCGATGCCCTACTTCGCCGCGGAAGCGGCCATGCGGCAGAACCCGAAGATGGGCACGCTGAATCACCTCAACCCGAACGACTTCGAGCCGCTCGTCTGCGTGCCTGAGTGGGGACACCCCATCGAGCACACCGAGCAGGACCTCGACGCCGTCGAACTCGTCTCGCGCAAGGACATGGACCCCGAGCGCCAGAACGTGAAGCACCAGTACGTGCCGGGCACGCGCCGCTCGCCGCAGAAGAACCGCTACGCGATGTACGGCGGTCGCCAGAGCCTCGGCCACAACAACCCGTTCGGCTTGCAGGGCGACGACATGGGCGGCAGCGCGACGTTCGGCAACGCCTGATGCAGACCCTCAACAGCCAGGTGGTGCGGCGCAACTACCTCCGCACCTCCAACCCGTTCAACTTGCAGGAACCGCCCGCATCGTTCCTCGAGAGCCTCGCGGCGCTCGACAGCGAGCTGGTCATCTTCCCGAGCATCAGTGAGCCGTGTTATCGCCTCTGCCGGCGGACACGGCAGCGCGACATCTGGAAGGTGATCAAGAGCTTCCCGGACACCGAGATCCTGGTCGCGCACCGGCTCGCGCCGTGGAAGAGCGTGCTCCCGACCTCGCTCGACATGGCCTGGGCGCGCGTGCTGCTCGAGATTCCCGAGTACGACCAGTGGAAGTTCAAGAACTCCGACGCCGTCGCCGACCACCTCGATGAGCGCGAGGCCAACGACGAGCGCCGCACCGACCGGGAGATTCGCGACGGCGCCGACCAGCTCGCCGGGCACGGCTACCGCGTCATCAAGAAGCAGGGCGGCTCGACCGTCCACATGAACGAAGTGCGGGGCGCCTCCCCCCGGCCAACGGGCACCTACGGTGCGCTGAGTGCGAAGCGAGGCGGTTCGGCTGTCTTCACAGGGAGCCGGTAGGCAGTATCCACGAACAAAATCCGCACCCCCGCGACGAGCGAATGGGCGGAAGGAGAACACCTCATGGCCTTGACCGTCGAAGCAGCCAACCTGGTGCGGCAGCGCACCTTCGCAGACCTCAAGGGTCGTCACATCGCCCAGCAGCTCAAGGCGATGTGGGACCACATCAACGTCCTCAACAACCCGGACCTGCAATTCGTCGCCATCAGTGGCCTCGAGACGGCCGACAAGGTCGTCGCCGACGTCGCGTGCAAGCTGTACGGCCTGTACCTGAAGAAGCCGGCCGCGAGCACCGTCAGCTCGTGGGGCAAGGGCAGCGACCACGCCACGGTGGCGGCGGCTGCGGCCGACGTCGCTGTGATTCTCGTGGGCACCGGCGGCGGCGGGCAGGAAGTGCTCATGTCGTTCCCGAACGGCCTGAAGCTCGCGACCGGCCTCACGGTCGGCGCGCACACCTCCGTCAACGGCAACAGCAAGAGCCTGGTAGCCGATGCGCCGGTCGGCTGGGCCATCGTCGGCGCCGCCTAAACGCACTGCCCCGCGTGGCCCTGGAAACGCGCGGGATCGGGTGACAAGGCGCCGAGGGAGTTGGCTTCACCCTCGGCGCCGAACTCACCACGGTAGTAGGGACCGTCAACGCCGAAAGGGCACCCCATGATTCGTTCGCGCAACATCAAGACTGACGCGACCTTCGCGCAGGAAACCGTCACCCTCTCCATCCTCGCGGGCGCCTCGCTCACCGCCGTCAAGATCGACGGCTGGCGCGCACCCTACGCCGGCAAGATCGTCTCGGCCCACATCTACGCCGCGGTCGTCACCGACGCCGACGACAGTGCCAGGGTGGACCTCTTCAAAGGCGCCTCGAGCGTCCTCGCCGCCTCGGTGGATCCCGTCACCAGCGACACCGTCACGGCGCTGACCCCGACCACGTCCACATTCGCCGCGGGCGACGTGCTGAAGTCTGTCGTCACGACGGGTGCTGGCGACGCGCTGTCGGGCTCGCTCGTGCTCGTGGTGCGTCCACTACTCGGCGCTGAGGCGCTGTAATGGCGAACTCGGTCAAGGCTCGCGAGCAGCGCCGCATGTTCACGGACGTGTCGGTCAGCTATAACCTGCTGGCCGTAACTGACCCTGACCGCACGCCGCTCATCCCAGTGCCGTTGAATGCGAAAAAAACGGTCTACATCCAGCGCATCGCCGTGCACGTCTCGACGGTGGCCGCGCAGGCGATCACCTTCGCCTCGAGCGCAACGGCCGCGGTTGTCGGCGTGCTTGGCGCGAGCGCACCCCTGGGCATGAACGTCCTGCTCGACTCCGAAGAGGGCATCGCGCTCCCGGCGGGCGAAGGCCTCAACGTCAGCGGCACCGCGGGTGTCGCCGGCAACGTCGTCGTGGAGGGCTACGAGCGCCTCAGCCCGGGCGCCGTGCTCGTCCCATCCCAACTCTGACCGGAGAGCCACAGCACATGCGCGCACGCACCGCCTGTATCGTCACCTTCATCATCGCGGCCATGGTCGCGGCCAACTTGGGCGCGCAGACCAACACGCGCACCACCGCGGGCGCTGTCCAGCTCGGCTCGGGCGACAACCGCGCGGTCGAGTTGATCGTGGATGGCAAGCCCTACTTCGTGCTGAAGACGGACGGCACGCTCGAGGGCGTCAACGGCGGAAGCATCACCGGCGCGGTCGGGGCGACCGCCGATGTGTCGTTTCTGGCGAGCAACTTCTACCTAACCGGCGGCGACAAGACGTGGACGGTCGAGTCGGGCGACGTGATCTCGCATCACTACGCGAGCATCGGCAAGGTACGGTGGTACTCGCTGGACCTGGTGACCAGCGACATCAGCGCGTCGGGGACGACGGGCAACGTGCTGAACATCGTCTTGCCCTTCACGGCCAAAAAGCGGGTCGCGGTCCCAGCGGTCATCTCCAACAACAACGTCTGGACCTCCGATGCCCGGTGTCTGCTGCCGGCGGCGAGTAGCGTGCTGGGCTGCGTGTTGAACAGCGCGGCCAACTTCACCGCCGGCACGGGGACGCACGGCCTCCGGTTGCAGTTCTGGGCCGAAGTGCCGTAAATGGCGACGACCCTCCAGACCATCCTCAACATGACGCGGGACGCCTTGAACGAGGCCGTTCCGCGTTTCTGGTCGGACGCCGAGCTGCTCCGGTACATGAATCGCGGCATTCGCGATGCGTGGCGCCAGATCAGCATGACCAACCAGGAGTACCAGTTCGAGCTGTCGGTCGCGGCCTCGCTCGCGGCCAACGGCACGACGATTACTGGCGTCCCTGACAACCTGTCCGTGCTCTTCCAGATCGAGCCCACGGACATGGTCGCGCACCCCATCACCTTCATCGGCAAGCCGTGGACGCATGCCGAGTTCCAGAACGCGCGCCGCATCACCGAGGCGCAAGACCCCTCGCAGCCGGGCACCATCTTCTATGTGCTCACGGGTGCGGGCGCGCCGGTTGCCGCGCCGACGATTCGCGTGGCGCCCACGGTCAGCGCGGCCATCCCGTTGTCCATCTCGTTCCGCCCGACCATCGGCGCGGAGCTAACGGCGACGGGCGTCGTGCCGCTGCCCGGCGAGCTGGACCAGGCGCTCGTGTTCTGGACGTCCGCGCATGCCCTCGGCCGGCAGCGTGGCAGCGCCGAGCCCGACACGACGCGGCTGAACCTGTTCCAGCGCGAGATGGACGTCATCCTCGCCGCCATCACGCCTCGAGACGAGCAGGAGGACAACGTCGTCACGGCCATGTTCGAGGAGCGCTGGTGAGCAAGGAGAAGCGATTCGACCTGGGCGCAAAGGGCGTCAACGTCGTGGCCTCGCCGCTGCACCTCGAGGACGGCTCCCTGGTGCTCGGCCAGAACGTGATGAAGAACGTGCTCGGCGAGGCCGGCGGCATCGCGAAGCGCTACGGCCAGGAGCTGCTCAAGGACACCGGCGCCGCGGCAGTGCTCATGCTGATGAACGTGGCGCTACGGCCGGCGCCCTCCACCAACCCCACCACGGGCGACCCAATCGTCCCCGGAGCTGCCATGTACTGCAAGGCCTTCAAGAGCGCGAACGAAGCGACCGTCACGGCGGTTATGGAGACGGTGACGTTCGACTCGGAGGACTTCGACATCGGCGGCTTCCACGACACCGCGGTCAACCCGGAGCGCTTCACCGTGCCGGCCGGCGGCGACGGCATCTACCTGTTCGTCGCGACGTGCTCGTGGGGAGGCCGCGCCGCGGTCGGTGGGCGCACTGCGGCCCACGTCTTCAAGAACGGCATCGTGACCCGCGTCGGCATCGCCGAGGAGACGCCCGATGCGGCGGTCGGCGACGCCAACCTGGGCACGACGTACTCGGCGGTCGGCTTCATCAACATGGTCGCGGGCGACTACCTGGTGATGCGCGTCATGCAGAACAGCGGCGGCGCGCTGAACCTGCTCGGCGCCAGCACCGACCTCACGTCGTTCGGCATGGTCCGCCTCTTCGCGCTCTGAGGCCTCGATGCCCTCCTACGGACTGGTGCAGGCCAACGGCGCGCTCTACCGGGTGGACCCGGACGGCACGCAGACGACCATCTCGCTCCCGCCAGGCGTGACTGTCTCGACGTTCCTGCCGGTGCGCGGGACCATCCTCAATCGGCGCCTGGTGCTGGTCAACGGCGTCAACCCGAACATCCAGATCGATGCCAACGTGATTCCCCGCCTATTGCAGCCGCGGCGCCCGAACGCGGCGCCAGGTGTGGCCTCGGGCGGCGCAGGGAGTCTCACGGGCGCCTACTACTGGAAGTTCACGCACGCCATCATGGAAGGCGACGTCGTCATCGCCGAGAGCGACCTGAGTCCGGTGAGCGCGGAGCTGACGCTCTCGAGCAACCAGGCGTCGCTCACGCTGCTCACGGCCAGCCCGGACACCGGCGTCAACGCGCGCCGCATCTACCGCACGGCCTCGGGCGGCGGCTCGGCGTTCTACCTGGTGGCGACGATTCCCGACAACGGGACCACCGCCTACACCGACAACAACACCGACGAGGCCCTCGCCCTGTTTCCAGCCGAGGAGTCGCTCGGACCCGCGTTCGGCTCGACCGCGGCCTCGAGGTTCACGCGCATCACGACGTGGAAAGACCGGCTGTGGGCCGTCTCGGACCTGTACCCCGATCGCGTCCACTTCAGCGGCAACCGCGTCCAGTACGGCTGGAACGAGGACTACTACCTGGTGGCCGGCGGCGAGGGCACGGACTTCGTCGGCGTGACCGCGCTCGCGCCGCGCAAGAACGAGCTGTTCATCGGCAAGCGGCGCAGCCTGCACAAGATCACCGGCGACGGCCCGGACGACTTTGGGCTGACCGACATTCCGAGCACGGTCGGCGTGTGGGCGCCCGACTCCTGTGTGACCATCCGCGGCGACGTCTACTTCCTTGCGGAAGACGGCGTCTACCGCTGGGACGGCCGACTCGTCAACATGAGCGCTGAGCGCGTCCATACGTGGCTCAACGAGGCCGCAGCCGCGAACGGTGGCGTCTTCAACCTCTCGCTCGCCGAGCGCGCCTTCGCGCACTGGAACCAGAAGCTCGACACCTACGAGCTGTACCTGCCGAGCACGGACTCGCTCGTGTTCGACCGCTGGCTCTCGCTCGACCTCCAGACCGGCGAGTGGCTGGGCCCGCACCGCACTGAGGCCTTCGTGCCGACGTGCGCGGGCGTACTGGACGACACGACCGGGCGGTCGCGTCCGGCGGTCGGCAGCAGCCTCGGCGGCGTGTGGCTGAAGAACCGCGCGACCTTCAATGACGGCTCGAGCCCGGTCGCGTTCATCGCCGAGACCAACCCGATGTGCCAGGCCGAGCCCGACATCGAGAAGTATTGGGGCGAGCTGGAAGTGCACGCGCAGGCCGAGGCCGCGGGGACGCTCACCATCAAGGCCAAGGTCGGCGACCTCGACGCGCCGCAGGGCACGGTGGCGGTCGTCTCGATGTCGCGCGTCGGAGCCATTGTAACGGTCCAGACCAACGGCCAGCACCACTTCGGCACCGGCCAGGCCATCACCATTGCCGGCGCGGTCGAGGCGGACTACAACGGCATCTGGGAAATCGTCCGCACCTCGAGCACCGCGTTCACGTTCAACATCGGCGCGCTGGTGCCGGCGACCCCTGCCAACGGCACCATCACCGCGCTCCTGCCGATTCGCGGCGACATCTCGTCCGCGCTGACCGCTGACCGCCAACGCAACGGCCGGCTCGGCATCGGCCGCTTCTGCCAGCTCACGTTCGAGAACAACGAGGCGGACCAGCGCGTCGAGCTGCGCGGCTTCGCCATCGACACGGTCGAACACCTGGGGAGGCGCTGATGGCCGGCAAGGCGAAGTTCCACACCATCGACCGCGAGGGCCAGGAAGCCGACATCGACGAACTGTTCGACGACCTCTACAAGCGCCTGCTGATCATCGAGAACTACCTCACCACGAAGGGCGACATCCTGGTCTACGGCGCGCAGGGCCTTCAGCGGCTCCCGGTCGGCGCCGCCGGCCAAGTGCTCACCGTGGACGCCGCGACGACCGCGGGTGTCAAATGGGCGGCACCCGCAGCCGGGGGCACCGGCAACGGCGCGCTGCGGTATTGGCTCAATGGGCAACCATGGGGAGTGATCTGATGCAGGCCGTCCTCAACCCGCAGACCTTCGCCGACCTCTGCCATGCCCGCGCGGGCCTGGAAGCGGCGACGGACGCCCTGTCCCGCGCGAAGACCCTGTTTGGCCTCTGCGAGCACCGGTATCACGAGCTGGCCGTGTCGGCCGGCTTCGACCCGACCCGTGGCCTGATGCTGGTCCCTGAGACGCGCATGGTGTGCGACGGCTTGCCTCCATCCGGGGCACGGCCGTAAATCGACGGGACACGAAAGGACTGAGATGGCGAACCTCCACGCCCGCGCGGACGGGGACTGGACGGCCGCGGCGACCTGGGGCCTCTGTGACGCCACTGCCCTGCTCGACGCGCAAAACGCCAACACGGTCCTGACCACGGCGTTTGTCTCCTCGGCCGCGTTCACGCCGGGGGCCATTGTCCTCGACGGGATCGCGGTCAAGGTGGCCTCGCGCGCCTCGTCCCCAAGCGGCACGATGTCAGTGCGCCTCGCGAACGCGGGCGTCGCTGTGGCTGGAACGACGGTGACGATCAACGTCGCCGACATCCCCAACAACCTCCAATCGCCGACGAACACGTTCTCGGGATGCAGCCTGGGATGGGTCTTCTTCCAGTTCACGAGTGCGGTCACGCTCGTGGCGGCGACCGCCTACACGTTGCAGGCCACCACCTCTGTCGCGACGCAGGTAAATCTGTTCCGCGACGGCACGGGCGCAAACTGGTCACGCCTCCTTCGCACCACGACGACCGGTGCGCCCGCCGCCGGCGACTCCATGTTCATTGGCGGCCAGTGGACCGCCGCGGGCACGAAGACCGATCGCGTCGTCACGTACAACGGGACCGCCTCGACCGACTACGGGGGCGCAAGCCTGATTCTCGCCAGCCTCGGCGTGAGCAAGGGCGGCACGTTGACGCTCCAGACGACCGCCTCCACCAACTACGTCCTGCGCCTCTCTGGTGTCATGCAAGTGTGGCAAGAGGGCCTGCTGTCGCTGGGGACCAGTGGCGCCCGCCTACCGGCGTCCAGCACGTTCTTGCTGGAGTTCGACTGCGCCCTTGATGCCGACTTCGGCTACTGCTGGTACTCCACGGTCAATATCTACGGCAGCGACCCTTGGGCGACAGGCGTCGTCTCCACGCGCCTCACGGCCGACGCCGCCATCGCGGCCACGGGCCTCACGGTCGCCGACACGACCGGATGGAAGTCCGGCAACGCAATCGCCATCGCGCCCACGCAGCGCAACGCCGTGCAGGGTGAGACTCGCGATCTCAATGCGGACGCCGCGGGAACCAGCCTCGCCTTCGCCTCGGGCCTTAGCAATCTACACGTGGGCAGCGCGGCCTTCGAGACGCAGGCCGACGTGATCAATCTCTCGCGCCTTGTCACGATCCGCAACGTGACCGCCACGGCGTCCACCTACGGCTACCTGCGCGGCGCCACGATCACTGCTGAGTGGGCAACCTTCCGCTACCACGGCTTCAATGGGCGCGTGGGGTTCGACGTTGGCCTCGCGTCGGTGCTGTCGTTCTCGCGATGCGCGTTCGTCGATTGCGAGGACGACGTGTTCGCGCCGGTCTTCTTGGGGGCGTCCACCCTTACCTTTGCGTCCTGTGTCGCTTGGAACTGGGGCGGGACATCGGCGGGGGCCTTCATCTCCAACGCTGGCGCCACCACCAACACGCTCGCGCTGACCGACTGCGTGTTGATTGGCCGGAACAACGCGGCGGGTTCGATCACGCTCCAAAGTGGCGGGGCACTCACCCTTACGCGGACCCGCATCTCGGGGTGCGGCCTCGGCCTATTCCTCGGAGGCCCGCTGGCGGCGCTGGAGATCACCGACTGTGAGTTCTACTCACACGGCACTGGAGCGGCGACCGCGCTCTTTCTGTCGCAGGACCACGTAGATGCGCGCGTGGTGAGGTCGAAGTTCTGGCGCAATGGCAATGAGGGCGCCATTGTCGTGAACAGTTACGACGTGCTTTTCGAGGACTGCGAATTCTACGGCAACGCCGGCGCCGGGATGCTGGTCGATGACTCCTACGTGCGCATCCACGGCGGCGTGTTCGCGTCGGAAACCGGATTCACGACGTCGGCCAACCTCAACCTCACAGCCGGCGAGGACGACGCGACGCGGGTGGTGGTCCACGGGGTGGAGTTCTCCCAGGTCACCGGCAACCGCATCGCGGCCACCGTGGACGTGAACCCGTCCATCACCACCAAGCGGCAGCACGTGCTCGTGTCCGGCTGCCTCTTTGGCGCGGCCACCGAGATCGCGACGACGGCGCTTGAGGCGGGATCGACGTTGGCGATTCAGCGGCGAGACGACGTGACGGCAGTGAATACCTTCCGGCACTTCGGCTACGGGCAGACCACGCTCGAAACGTCCACCGTGGGCGCCGCCAGCCCCTCGATCAAGATGACGCCGGAGCACGCGCGGCGCCGGTGCGAGTCACAGCGCATGGGCACGGCGGTGCCGAGCGGGCAGGTCTGCACCTTCAGTGTGAGTGTCCAGAAGAACGCCGCGTACACCGGCGCCGCGCCACGACTGGTGCTGAAAGCCAACGGGGCGGCGGGCATCGACAAGGACGTAGTGCTCGACACGCTGAGCGTCGGCGCGGATACCTGGGAAGTGCTGACGGGTGCGTCGGCGGCGGTCCAGGAGGATGCGGTCCTTGAGGTCGTCGTCGACTGCACCGGGACGGCCGGCGCTGTGTTTGTCGACGACTTCGCGGCGGTGTCGGCCTAACACAGCCGGTGTGGTACTTTCAACACGAAACGAGGGCCCATTGCCTATCTCCCTGTTCCTGATCCTGCTCCTGCTCTCTGGTGGTTTCGCGATTGGCGGGCTGGCGTTTCCGGCGCGTTCGACCGTGTTCTACGGCGTCGCGTTGCTCCTCCTGGTCGTCGCGTTCCTGGTGGGGAGGTCGTAGCCATGCCCGTCAGCAACAACGCCGGCAAGTTCATCCCGCGCATGGGCCGGCCCGCGCCGACTCCGGCGACGCCGGGGACCAACACCAGCACGCCGTTCGCGGCGCCCGCGCCGACCAATGGCGGGTACAACCCCGGCGTCGGGACGCCGGGCGCCTTCGGCCTGACGCCCGGCCAGGCGCCGATCCCCGGCGTGGCGCCCAATGGCACGACCTGGGGCGTGGACCCGACCGGCAACGCGACGCCCTACTCGCCGACGCAGAACAGCTTCGGTGGCGGCACGACGTGGAACGCAGGGTCGCCGACCAACCTCAACGACCTCGCCATGCAGAACATGATGAAGCTGCTCGGCATGATGAAGGGCTTCGGGACGATGGGCGGACCCGCGGACCCGCTCGCCCGCGAGGTGCCAGGCGCGGCGCCTCCGCGCGAAGTGCCGAGCACGATGGCTGACCGCGAGCCGGCCGAGGCCGCAGCGTTCGGTCGCGCCAAGGACCGCATCGGCAAGATTGGCGGCGCCGCGCTCTCGACCCTGAAGGACCGCAGCACCGCGGGCGGACGCGCCGGCTCGGGCCTCGAGGCCAAGGACACGCGCGAGCTGGTGGCGAACACGGCCTCTGGCCTCGGCGACGTTGTCCGCGACCAGGCCATCGACCGCCTCGACCGCCACGACCAGATTGACGACCGCAACCTCGGCGCCGGCATCACGCAGCGCAGCCAGGACCTCGGCACGCGCTCGGGCGACCTCTCGAGCCAGGTGCAGCAGCGCGGGCAGGACTACAACGCGCTCCTGAACCCGTACCAGAACCCGCTGATGTCGATGGTGCCGAGCCTGTTCGGCATGTTCCAGCCGAGGTACTGATGAATCGCAACTTCTTCCCCGACTCGGCGACGCCCTTCGAGCCGCGCAAGAGCGCGGCGACGAAGCAGCAGGACCTCGTCAATCGCGGCGCGAACCGCGCGCTGTCCAGCCTGCGGACGTTCGGCGCCGGCCCGCGGGCAGGGCAGGAGTCCTCGCCCACGGACAAGCGCAACCAGGCCGCGCTGATGGCGCTGCGCGAGCGCGCGAAGACCACGGGCATGAAGCCCTACGCGCCAGAGTCACTGCTCATCAACGCGGAGTTACAGGAAGAGGAAGAGCGCCAGGCGCTCGCGCAGGCCTCCGGTGACATCAAGGCGCAGGCCATGCGGAAAGTGGGCACCCTCGAGGCCCACAACCCGTACGGCGACTTCGACAACACGACAGCGCTGGACATGCACAGCGCGTCGGCCCTCGCGAACAACATGAGCCTCGGTAAACCGACGCCAATGCAGCAGGGCGGCGGGTACGGCTCCCGCGGCACGTCGCTGTCCGGCCAGGGCGTCCGTCAGCTCGCGGGCTCCCTCGGCCAGCAGCAGTACGGGCAGCACCAGGCGTACCAGAAGCAGATGCAGGCCGCGGACGGCGAGGCCCAGCAGATTCGCGAACAGCAGCACATGCAGACCGAGGGCGACGCATGGCTCCTCGAGCAGCGCCGCAAAGCGCAAGCCGCGCAGCAGCAGCCGATGCCCGCGCCGGCCGCGCAGCCTCCAGCCCTCACCGCACTCGCCGGCCGACGATGACGCGGCGACGGCCCGGTTTCACGCTCCCCGGCAATGCCTCCGCTGCGGGGCGTGCCGGGCATGCGTCGGGTGCGTCGCGTCAGTGGACCCCAGAAGAAGCGCGCAAGCAGGCCAGCCGCGGCGCGGCATCTCGTTGGAAGGAGAAAACCGATGTTCGCAGGGACGATCCCAACCGCAACCGGAAATAGCCGCATCGCCGCGCTGAACGCGCGCAAGAAACCCACCATCAACGTGGACGAGCAGGGCATCGCGGTCGAGGCCGGCGGAGGTGTCACGCCGATGCTCACCAACCGCGTGCAGAGCCTGAGCGACGCTGGACTGGCCGGCGTGCAGCAGCGCGGCTTCACCAGCGGACGAGAGGCCATCAGCACCGCGATGGACGCCGCCGGCCGCACGCAGCGCACCGGCCTGCTCGAGCAGGAGTTCGAGCGCGAAAACGAGATGGCCGAAGTGGACCGCCGCATGCTCGAGGCCGACAGCATGCACAAGCAGCGGGTGCTCAACTCGATGAACGCGCTGAAGGTGCGCGCCGAGGCCGGGCTCCACTTCAACCCGGACGTGACGCGCGTTCGCGAGGACGACATCGCCACGAAGGAGCGCCTCTACGACTCCCAGAACTCCGGGAGCATCGCGAAGGCGAACGCCGACTACTTCCGCGCCGCCACCGACGCCAAGACGCGCACCGAGCAGGGCCGCCTCGAGGCCGAGGCCAACATCGCCGAATCCCGGCTCACGGGCGGCAGCAAGGCGCTCGAGGCCATCGCGGGGCTGAAGGGCGGACTGCGCCAGCCGACCGCGGCGAAGAACCCCGGCATCACGCGCCTGTGGGGCCTGCTCGGTGGCCGCACGCCCGCGAGCGACCCGGACGCCGAGGCCCGCGGCAACTACGAGACCCAGGCGCAGCGCATCATGGGCTCGCTCGGCTTCGACCAGCGCCAGGCGCCCGGCACCGCGCCGCCGCAGGCCCAGGGCCAGCAGCCAGGTCAGCCCGACATCCGCACGCTCCAGATCCAGACGTTCGCCCAGCAGCACGAGATCGACCCAGCCCAGGCCGAGGACATCCTCCTCCGCAACGGAGTCATCAGGTAAATGCCACCCAAGCTGACCGCCCTCGGAGCCCTGAAGAATCGGCCGACGAAGATGCCCACCGCGCCCCAGGACATCTGGGACGTGGACCAGCTCCTCGCCGACACGAAGGACTTCGCCGGCTCGCTGCCGAGCGACCCCGATGCCACCGGCCGCGCGAGGGCCGACATCGAGGCGAGTCAGCTTCGCCAGCAGCAGAACCCACTCAAGCGCGCGTGGCAGAGCGACGTCGGCGTGGTCGGCGCGCTCGCCGACTCCGCCGCCACGCCGATTCGCGTTGCCAGCGGCTTCACCGGCATGGGCGCCGGCATCGGCGAAGGCATCGCCCAGGGCCTCGAGGCCATCGCGCACCTGGACGGCAAGCCGCTCGCGCAAGGTGGCTCGACCCTCGGCGACGTGACGCGCTCGATCGGCAAGGTGGCGACCTCGACCGCGTTCGGGAAAATCGCCAGCATGAACCCGCTGACGGGCATGCTGAAGGACGCGCCGGCCTCTGCCGCGACCTCGCTCGCCGCCAAGCTCGCCGGCAAGGTGACGCGCGCTGGTGTCGGTGCGCTCGCTGGGTCGGTGGAGGGCGCCGTGCCGAACGTGGCGCAGGGCGCATTCACTCGCGCGTTCGACGCGGGCGACATCGACGCTGCCTTCGACCGTGACGGCCTGATGCTGGACGCCGGCCTCGGTGTCGGCATGGGCGCCCCAATCGGCGCGATGCTGGCGCTCGGCAAGCGCGCCGGATCCGCCGTCACAGGTGCAGGCCTCCGGGCTCGCCCGACGCCCGCCGAGGGCCCGGTGTCGTCGTGGCCCAAGCAGCCCGACGCCGCGCCGTGGCAACCGGAAACCGACCAGGCCTTCGCCGACCAGGGCTCCGCCTGGTTCAACGAGACGCCCGGGACCAGGCCCGGCTCCGTGCGAGGCTCCGCGCCGCGGCAGCGCACGGCGACGCCCGAGGCGCCCACGGGCCCGAAGCTGCTCGAGCAGAACAACCCGCCCGCGCATCCGTTCGCGATGCCGGAAAGCAGACTGCCGCCCCAGGCGCCGCCCGAGGTGCTCGGCACGCAGGTCGCGCCAGGGCAGGGCCCCGTCATCACCGACATCCTCGACCCGAGCAACCCGTACCAGGGTCCGGCCGGCGACCCGACCGCGCAGCCGCCAGGCGTGCCGGCGCCGCGCATGGCACCGCCTGCCGGCCCGTCGCTCGAGCAGATGCTGGCGGAGCTGGACGCCAACCCGCCCGCGCCGCTGCCGGTCCCGTCTCCGCCGCCCACCGGGCCCGAGCTACCTCGAGGCCGTTTCGCCGCCGACTCGCCGCCCGCGCAGACCGCCGAGCCCTTCGTGCCGCCCGAGCGCGACGCGCGCATCAGCAACCCCGCGCGTGACGAGTTCTTCGCCGCGATGGAGGACGTCAACAACCTCCCGGACCCTGTTGCGCCAACCGCGGCCGAGGGCCCGATGGTCATGCAGCCGTTCGAGGCGCCGGTGCCGCCCGCGCTGGCGAAGGGCATGTCCAACCCGCTGTTCGGCACGCCCGAGCGCGTCCGCTTCGACGGCAAGAACATCGAGGTGTTCTACCAGGGCAAGCCGCAGCCGATTCGGATGTCGCCCGAGCAGTTCGCCGACTTCAGCCCGGAGATGTCCGCGAGCGCGCCGCGCGCCGCGCAGCCCATCGCACCGCCGTCCGCGATGGACGACCCGCTGATGGCGGAGCTGCTCAACCAGGTGCGGGCCGAGCGCGCGACGCCGCCGCCCGACGTGCCCGTGGTGCGCGCGGACTCGGAGACGACCCGCTTCGCCTCGCCGCAGGAGGACATGCAGCCGGCGCCAGGCATCATCGCCGAGCCCGGCACGACGTTCGCACCAGACCCGACCCCGCCGCTGGCTGTTGCCTCCGACGAGGCCGCACCCTTCGGCGACGAAGAACTCGAGGCCCTGCTGCGCCAGGCCGACGATCAGGACGCCGCCGCGGCGCCCGCGCCCGTCGAAGACCCCGTCGTGGAGCTGCTCGACCCCGAGGCCGCGACGACGCAGAACAACGCGAGTGGCGAGTCGGGCGCCAGCACCGAGGCCATGAACCGCGCCCGGAGCCTGAAGGCCGCAGGGCAGACCCGCGTGATGCTCGACCGCGCCGGCCGCGAGACGCCGGTGCTCGGCGTTGACGGCGTGGACGTGCATCCGCAGAAAGGGCAGACGCTCGCCATCAGGAACGCCGATGGCAGCTACACCATTCAGGAGGACAACGGCGGCAAGGTGCCCACCGCAAAGCCGACCGCAAAAGCGGAAGTTGAGCCGCCGGTGCTCAACGGCGCCGAGCCCTCCGAGCTTGACCGCATCGTGCTCGAGGACGTCCCGACGCCGCCCGTGCGAAAGGAGGAGCTGTTCGACACCGAGCCGCTTCCCGTGGCCGCAGCACCGGAGACGCCCGCGCCCGCCGCGCCCGCAGTAGCCGCGAGCATCCCCGAGGCCGAGGGCATCGTGCTCGGCGACGGCGACACGCCCGGCACCATCAACCAGGCCGGCAAGTTCGCGAAGCTCGGCGACGACTGGCGCAGCCAGGAGCCGGGGAAGAACAAGAACCTGGTCATCCGCAAGGCGGACGGCACGTACCAGGTCGTGAAGGCCAACGGCGGCAAGACGCCGAAGACCTGGTCGAAGGAACTCGCCGAGGTGCGCGAGAGCCAGGTGGCCGCGAAGCAGGCGAAGGAGCAGGAGCGCCTCGCGGGCATCGCTGCCAAGAAGGCCGAGCGCGAGACTGCGGCGACGGCCAGGGCGGAGGCCAGGGCAGCGGCCGGACAGCCGCCTGAAGCCGTTGTAGCGGACGCACCGGAGCCCGTAGCCGCGACGCCCGAGGAACCCGCCGTGGGCCCGACGACGCCGCCCAGAGTGGAGCGCACGAAGTTCGGCGAGAACGACGCCGTGGACGTCACCTTCGAGCGCGCCCCGCACGAGTCGATTCGCGCCGCGCTCACCGAGTACGGTTTCCGCTACCTGCCGTGGAAGCAGAAGTGGAGTTTCAAGATCCCGGCTGGGTCCAAGCTCACGCCCGAGGATGTCGATGGCGCCGCGCAGGCCATCCTCCGCGGCGAGAGCACGGAGAGCGCCCAGCGTGGCATCGTCGCCGACGCCGGCTCACAGCGTGCGACCGCCGCGACCGCCGAGCGCGGCCAGTGGGTGCCCGAGGCGAACAAGAGCGAGATGCTCGACCGCGACCTCGACCCCGACGCGGCTGTGCGCGACACGCGCCGCGGCATCCTCCGCAACCTGGGATGGACGCAGACCAAGAACGACGCCGGCCGTCGCGTGTGGAACGCGCCCAAGGCATCGGGCATGCGTGGCGACATGGAGCTGCGCCCCTCGAGCGACCCGGAGGTGCCGCCGGCAAACCCTCCCCAAGCGGAGGCGCCCTCGAGGCCCTCCGCGGACGCGCCCGACGCAGCGACCACGTCGAACCCGCCGATGAGTGGTTCGACCGATTCCAAGCCCTCGACGACTTCGACGCCCGAGACGCCGAACTCGCCAGGCGGCGCGACGCCCAACGCCGGTATCGAGCCATCCGCGACGCCGAAGACCAGCGCGACTGACTACGAGCGCATCGCGCCCGAGGACATCAAGGTTTCCCCGAAGGAGTACCAGTTCAAGGGGGAGAGCGACAGCCGCGGACGCAGCACGAAGTTGAAGGGCGTGGAGGAGTGGGACGCCGACCAGGCGCTGCTCTCGCCGGTGCTCCTGCATCGTCGTCTCGATGGCTCGGTGTACGTCGTGGACGGCCATCAGCGCGTCGGCCTCGCGCAAGACCTGAAGGCCGCGGGCAAGGACGTGCCCGACCTCAACGCGCGGGTGCTCAACGAGTCGGAGGGCGTGACGGTGGAGCGGGCCCGACGCCAGGGTGCGCTCGCCAACATGATGCACAACACCGCGGACCCGCGCGACATCGCTCGCGTGCTCCGCGAGGGCGAGCTGACGCCGTCCGAGCAGCGCCGCATCGGCCGCATCGAGAAGGACGCCGGGGAGAAGTTCAAGCAGGGTCGCGACATCGCGAAGCTCTCCGACAAGGCCTTCGACTACTACATCGACAGTGACCTCGACCCGCGCTTTGTCCGCATGGTCAGCGCGTATCGGCCCGAGCTGCAAGAGGGGCTGATTCAGCAGCTCGATCGCCACAAGCCGCGCACGAACACCGAGGCCGAGGCCCTGCTCGCGCAGGCCGCGGAGCTGCGAAGTGGTGGCGTGCAGACGGACATGTTCGGCAACACCACCGTCGATGACACGTTCAAGGAGCTGGTCGCGTTCAAGGAGCGCGTCATCTCGTCGTTCCGCACGAACCGCCGCCTGTTCGGCAAGGCCGGCTCCGCGGCCGACACCCTCGAGTCAGTCGGCGATACCAAGATCGACCGAGACGCCGCGGGCAAGGTGGCGAGTGCCGCCGGCCGCGCCGAGGAGCTGTGGTCGAAGTTCAGCAACGCGCAGGGCTCGTACACCAGGACCGCCATCCAGGAGGCCTTCGATGACTACAAAGCAGGACGCATCAGCTTCGGCAAAGCCAGCGACCGCATCGCAGAAGCACTGGACGCCGACTACACCGGCCGACCCCCGAGCGGACCAGGAGGAGGAGCGGGTGATGTCGCTGGTGGAGTCGGACGCCCGGACAGCGGCGACGAAGACCTCTTCCAGTCCGGCGGGCTCTTCGGCGACACCCCGAGTGGAGGCGTCAACGACCCCAAGGCCGTAGCGCTGGGTCGGTCGGAAGGCGCCCTCGAGGACTCCGCCGACGACGTGCTCGAGCGCGCCACGAAGATTGTCCAGCGGCTGTTCGAAGACGAGAGCGGCTCGCTGAAGCTCGAGGGCCTCGGCGCCGGCATGGAAGGCCTCGAGAACCTGTACAAGAAGAACCCCGCGGCCGTGTGGTCAGCCGTCCGTACGGCCGGCGGCGCGTTCTACGGTGCCGCCACGTCGGAGGAGGACGAAGCGTCGTTCCTCGACAACATGGTGCTCGGCGCCGCGGCTGGGTACGGCGCCGGCAAGCTGCCAGGCCTCGCCAGGGCGCTCAAGGGCAAGGCCCCGACGTTCGCCAAGGCCCTCAAGGAGACGATGGAAACGGGCCGGCTCCTGTCGCGCGGCGAGTACAACGCCGTGACGCAGGTCCGCCGCGCACCGTCGCTGGACAAGGACATCTCCGGGCTCGCGATGAAGTTCTGGTCGCCCGACAAGGTCGTGCCCGACCTGTGGAAGCACATCGAGCCGATCATGGAGGACATCCGCAACATCGACAACGGCGCGGACACCGTCTTCGAGGCCCGCGTCGCTCGCCGGGCGAAGCTCGAGGAGGCCCTCACGGCGCTCGATGTGGACTCCCGCAAGAGCGCGAACAAGGGCCACTACCGGCGGATGAAGTACATCGACGCGCTGCATGACGAGCTGTCGAACAAGCCGACGTGGATGGAGCGCCAGGTGAGCGAGGCGACGAGCGGCAAGGTCAGCGTCAAGACCATCCGCCAGGCGAACGCCATCGCGACCAACGCCATCTACCACAACCTGCTCGGCTGGGCCCTCGACTCGGGCCTCGCCAACATGACGCAGGCGCTGATGAACATCCCGCAGATCGGCGTGAAGAGCACCGTCAAGGGCATCGTGAAGGCGTACACGACCGCCGGCCGGCAGGAGCTGAAGTTCCTCAACGTGGCGCGCCCGATGGGCCACGACGAGGAGAAGCTGTTCCACCCCTGGGTCGAGAAGTACCTCGACCTGAGCCAGAAGCCGATGTCCTGGTCGGACTCGGGCAACCGGCGGGCGACCTGGGCCGGCGCGCTGGACTACGCCGCCAAGCGCGGCATGAGCAAGGAGAAGGCCGAGGACTTCGCGCGGACCCTCATCGGGCAGACGCAGGGCGTGGCCGGCGAGCTGGGCTCCAACCCGTTCCACCGCAACCTGGGCCCGCTGAAGGTCTTCACGAAGTACCCGACCCTGTGGGCGTCGATGCTCGAGGACGTCGCGACGCACCCGGACGCCAAGGTCAAGATGCGGTTCCTGGGCATGGCGACCGGCATCGTCGGTGCGAGCGCCATCAGTGGCGTCGAGTGGATGAATTTCTTCTGGCCGAGGATGGGCGGACTGCCGGGCCCGAGCATCGCGCTGGACGTCATCGACCACGCGGTCGGCGCCCCGGACCACGACTTCGAAGAGCACATGGAGATTGGCGGCACCGAGGACCGCGTCTTCCCGCGGTACATCAACAAGGGTGCAGCCATCCTGAACAGGTCGGGGGAAGCGCGACCCATCGTCGGCAGGAAAGGCCAGCAACTCCGCGAGGTGTCAGAGGACGAGGACTTGCTTTCGCTCTTTGGCATCGAGACGACCAACAGGGCCGAAACTCGCAAGCAGGAGAGCGAGATGTACGAGTTCGCACAGGAGTCGCGCCGGGAGTCGGGCATCGACTCGCGCCAGGCCCGCCGGAAGGCCGGGCTCGCCATCGCGCAGGACGACAACGAGGCCGCGGGCGAGGCCATGCGCGCCCTCAGCCGGCGTCAGCAGAGCGACTTCCTCCGTGACCGCAAGCGCTCGCCGCTCGAGCGCGCCCGGCGCCAGGTGCCGCTCAGTCGTCGCGCGGAGTTCGATGAGCGCTTCCAGCAGGAGGAGCGATGAATCTCGCCTCGAGCTTCAGTGACGTCGTCCGCAAGGTAGACGCACTGGCGAGCCCCTGGGCGCTGCTCAAGGCACCCGCGATGGAGCTGCAACAGGCCGGCTGGATGGTAGTGGCGCTTCCGCCGGCTGTCGGGGGCAGCATGGTCGGAATGACACTGAATAGCCTCGAACTCGGGCTGTTATTCGTCGTCATCATGGTGCCGCTGGCTGCGTTCTTCTATTGGGTCATTTCTAACCTACGGCGAGTGCGCCGCTCGCTGCACGAGATCAACAACACGCTGCAAGTCATGGTCGGCCGCGACCCAGCCGCCATGAGACGACTCCAAGATGCCCATCGCGAACGACTCACCCGCACCCGACAGCGTTGACCGGCTCGGCGTCACCGACCGCGTCTTCGCGGTTTTCGACCGCCTGTGGCCGCACGTTGCCGCGTGGGGACTCGCGGCCTTGCTGGCATTCTTCGCCGTCAAGGAGCGCCTGTCACTGATGGAGGTGAACGCGACTACCATGCTCGAGCGCGTGCTGGCGCTTGAGCAGGCGAGTAAGGACCAGGACCACGAGCTGAGGGGCATCAACACCAACACCACCGAGATTCGCACCTTGCTTCAGAGCCTGGTGAAAGAGGCGGAGGACCGGCGAGGAGAAGAGCGACGCGCCTACCGCGATCGGCTCGAAAGGGGTCAACGATGAGAACACGAGCATCTGTACTGGCGCTGGGCCTACTACTGGCCCTCGCGCTGCCGGCGAGCGCGCAGGTCACACCAGGCACGCCGCCGGTGGTCTTCACGCCGACCGGCAACACCACGGTCTATTGGGACGCCTCCGTGCCGACCACGACCGCGCCCGAGGACGCGATCGTCGGCTACACCGCTGTCGCCGCGACCGTCGTCCAGGTCGCCAGCGGCACGAACGTCAGCATCAAGACCTGGGACGTGGGCAACGTCACCACACTGACGCTGCCGGGCGGTCAGCTCCCGGCCATCCCTTTCTTCTTGAGCGTCCGGGCGAAGTCAGCGTCGGGACTGGTATCGCAGCATTCCAACAGCCTCCCTTTTTCACCGGCGGGAACCCCGTCTGCCCCGCCGAATCTCCGCAGGGGTACACCCCCGCAGTAGGCACGTTGGGTGAGGCCGGCGAGTGGCGAGGGGGCGTCTTCAGAACGACGTGGCTCGCCGGCACGAACCCGCACCGCAGCACGCCGATCACCGTGACGGTGACGACGCGCTTCATCGGCCAGCAGCCGCGGCCCTGGTCGGCGACGTTGGGGCCCGGCGAGCGCTGGGAGCTCAATCTGGCGGACGTGGCACCGATGCCTCTGTGGACGGTGCATAACGCGGTCGTCACGATCGAGTGTTCGGTGGCCTGGTGCCCGGCCTGGGCGACCATCTACGCCGAGCCGCTGAAGCGCGGCGTCGTGGCCTCACACCCCGACATCAAGTGGGGATGCCCGCAGTAGCCGCAACCAGGCGTACAATCCCGACCATAACGAGCCGGCCTCGAGGAAAGACTCCCCGAGCCGGCTCTTCCTGCAAGTGAGTGGTGCGATGGGCTACGAATCGCAGTGGGACGACAGGCGGAACGTCATCGAGGGCGTACTCGAGGACATCAAGAACGAGTACCCGTCTGACTGGCAAGCCGCGCACAACCCGCAGCGCGGCGACAAGCAACAGCGCGAGGCCTACTGCCAGCGTGTCTGCGCTCGACTCCGCGAGCTGGGCATCCCTGCCGGCATGAACGGCAAGCGCGGCAACCCGCACGACCTCAGCGAAGACATCATCGCGCTACCAGGCAAGTCTGGGTCCGCGCCCGACACCAGTGGGCGCTTCCCCGGCGTCGAGATTCGCGACGTCATCGCCAGCGCCGGACCCGACAGCGCGGGCAACCAGGGCGGGCGCCCGTACTTCGGCGACGTGACGCAGGCGACCCTCGACAAGCGCGAGGCCGGCTGCTACGTGCACCCGACGCCACAGGGCGGCTCGCGGCCCGGCACCACGCCACCGCCGCCTGGGCCTCCACCGCCGCAGCCGCCGCCTCCGCCGCCGCCACGCGACATCGCCGGCCTCGAGGCGCGTATCGGCGCGCTCGAGATGCAGAACGCCAACATCCTCACGGGCATCGGCGCGCTCGCGTCGCAGCTCGGCGACCTCTCCCGCAACACGCTCGACCCGAACGGCGCCTTCGACACGCTCACGAAGCGACTGTTCGGTGTCGGCACCGACGACGCCTCGATTGCCGAGGAAGTGGTCGCCGCGCTCGCCACCGCGATTGCCGATCCCAACAACGAGCTTGACCTCGGCTGCAAGGTGCACCGTCGCCTCCGAGGATGAGGACTGACGTCGCGCAGCCCGAGCAGCGCGTCGTCCGCGCGTGCTACGTGTCCATACCAGGCACGCACGGCGACGACGGCGAGCAGACGGGCCTCTGGTGGCAACCAGGAAGCACGTTCGAACGCTTCATGTACCGCGAGGGCCTCTGTCACCTGAGCGAGCGTCGGCCGTTCACCTGGTCAACCGACCTGAACGGCCATCGCTTCTGGCGCCGCTGGCTGGGCCTCAAGGACAAGCATCGCGACTGGATGGCTGGCGGTTACGCATTGTCGTACTACCTCTGGCCCGTGCAGGAGAGCGACGACTACATCGAGCTGCCGGAACGCAACCTGGTGGCACACAGTCACGGCGGGCAGGTCGTCTTCTATGCGTGCGCGCTGGGAGGCCTGAAAATCAACCGGCTCGTGACGGTCGGCACGCCCATCAGGGGCGACATGCGCGACATCATCGAGCAGGCGCGACCGAACATCGGGCAGTGGCTGCACGTCCGCGGCGAGTACGACACGACCGCGATCTGGGGCAGCATCGGCGACGGGCAGGTGCGCATCGAGCGCCACTTCGGCTCCGAGAACTGGTACGACGAGGTGCCGGGCATCGGGCACAGCGGCATCCTCAACGACCCGAGCCTCTTCTATCACTGGCGGCACCGCGGCTGGATTGAGTTCCTCCGCAATGGCTGGTAGCCTTCCGCGGGAGAAACCAACAATGACTGACAAGAGCACGTTCGACGTGATTCGCGACCGCATCAACACCGCCACCAACGGGATCGCCGCGCGCATCCGCGCACTGAAGGAGGCCGTCCTGAACCCGGACGGTCTGAACGCCGGGGAGGAGCTGAAGCTGTCGGAGGAGTTCGACGCGATTGCCGACCAGCTCGAGGCCATCGCCGCCGAGAAGGACACGCCCGCGGAGCCCGCACCCGAGGCCTAGAGCGGAGGGGTGTGGTAGGCTGCGCTCGCCATGTGACCACTCCCCCCCCCTGGTGCTGCGAACACGAAGGCCCGTCCCTGGTACGCCCTGGGGACGGGCCTTTCGTGTGTGTGCCGCAGTGTCATTTGACACGAAGTGACACTGGCTGTAGAGTGGCTCCCCGCGGGCCGATGTACGGCCTACATCTCCAGGGAGAAACCGAGTGTCACCAGTCACCAGGAACAACCTCGCCGACGTCTTCACGTACCACGCGCCAAGCGGGCTCGCCAACACGCAGCTCATCGCCGTGCGCGAGGCCGGCAGGGCGCTCGCCGCGGCCATCATCGAGAACACGCCGCAGTGCGCGGACCAGCAGGCCGCGATCCGCCACGTCCGCGAGGCCGTGATGACCGCCAACGCTGCCATCGTGCTCGTCGGCGCCGTCTAGGCCATGAACGACTACCAAGTCCCACCACCACACGCAAGAGGACCAATGCCCAAGCACAACATCGCCGCCATCGCCGCCGTCTGCTACGCCGCCGCCCATGTGTTCGACCAGGGCGGGCAAGTCACTGAGGAGGACTACGTCGCGCTCGAGCCCTACCCGTCGATGGACGCCGACACGCGCGACCGCTGGGAAACGATGGTGCTGAAGGAGATTCACGGCACCGACGCTGACCAGGCCGGCGGCACACCCGACGAGCAGCGTCGCGCTCGGCTCTTCAAGGCCATCGTGAAGGCCCTCACCGTCCGACTCTGACCAATGGCAAAACCGACGCTCACCGAGAAACGGCAGGCGAGAGCGAAGAAGGTCGCTGAGGCGGTCGCCATCTTCCGCGAGAAGAACGCGCTGTCCTTCGAGTCCCTCGAGGCCATGCTCTACCACGCCGGACACGAGGTGAGCGTCTCGACACTCAAGCGGCTCGTCAACGGCCAGTCCGTGCCTCACGGTACGACGCTGGCCGCGTGCGAGGCCTTCCTCAGAAACCACCAGGCGCCGATGCAGATCAAGGCATGGCGCGTCCGCGACGAGAACGGGAAGAAGAGGCAACGCAATGGGCCTGTGGCTCACGGTCGGTAAGCTCGCGCTGAAGGTCGGCGTGCCGCGGCTCGCGAAGTACGCGCGGGAGCGGCTCACGAAGAAGGAACGCAACGCCGCCATCGACAACGGCCGGCTCGAGGACGACCAGCATTTCCTCGCATGCCGGCGGCAGGTCGAACGCGAGGCTCGCGAACGTGCCGCGGCGAAAAGATAAGACGCCCTACGCTGCCACGGTCTACGTGCAGCTCCTGGCGCGGGAGGCGACAACGGGGAGGCCGCGGTTTGTCAGAGGGAGCACGATTACGGTGCTCAACATGACGCCGCGGCATGTGTACGGGGTGATCAACGAAGCACTGCGGCAGGAGGCCTGCCGGCTCCGCGAGGAGCTTCACCGGACGGAACGTAGCAGGAGAGACGATGGCAACGACGATTGAGACGTACCCGGATCGCGCGCAGTGGCTGGGCGCCCGCAGCACTGGCATCGGCAGCAGCGACGCGCCGGTCATCCTCGGGCTCAGCAAGTGGAAGAGCCCGTTGACGCTCTACTACGAGAAGCGCGGCATGCGCCAGCCCTCGCCTGGTGAGGTGGAGTTTGTCGAGTGGGGCATGGCCCTCGAGCCCGCCATCATCGCCGGCTACGAGCGCGTCACGCATCGCGCCGTGGGCCCAGCAACGGCGCTGCTCGAGCCGCAGGACCACCACGACGTCATCGGGCCCGCCCGCTTCGTCCTGGCGCGCGATGGCGCCCTGCCGTTCCTGGTGGCCTCGCCCGACGCGACCGTGCTGCCCATCGACCAGCTCACGCCTGTCGCCGACGACGGCTTCGAGCGCGTGCAGCCGCCGGTGTTCTACAAGCCTGGCGTGCTCGAAGTCAAGAACGTGGACATCTCGAAGGGCCGGCTCTGGGAGGAGACGCAGGAGCCGCCCATCGAGTACACCGTGCAGGTCCAGCATCAGCTCATGGTCACGGGCGCCGAGTGGGCGAGCATCGCGGCCCTGGTCGGCGGCAACCGCTTTATGTGGGCCGACATCAAGCGCGACGACGAGCTGATCGCGATGCTCCGTAAGCTCGAAATCGAGTTCTGGGAGCGCTGCCTGAACGGCAACCCGCCGCCGGTCGATGGCAGCGAGAGCACGAAGGAGCTGCTCGGGCGCCTGTACCCGAAGGACACGGGCGAAGTGGTGGAGCTGCCGGCCGAGGCCGCGCAGTGGGACAAGGACATGCGGCTGGCATCGGCGCTCGCGAAGGAGGCGAAGGCGCTGAAGGGCGCGGCCAGCAATCAGCTCAAGGCCGCGCTCGGCGGTGCGACGGTCGGCGTGCTCGAGGGCGTGACGTACTCCTGGCGCCATCAGACCCGCCGGGCGCACCAGGTGCGGGAGTCGGAGTTCCGCGTGCTGCGCCGGCACGGGGCCGAGGGCGACGAGGGGGACGAGTGAAATGCTCGAGGCCATCGCGTTCTACGTCGCTGGCGTCCTGTCGCCGTTCGCCTACCTCTGGGTCGAGGACTGGTGGTTCAGGCGGCGGATGCGAAAAGCCGGGATCCGAGTGCGGTAACTGAAGGGCGAAGGGGTGACGGACATGGACCTTGCAGAACTGAAGAAGAAGAACCGCGCCGCGTTCCTGGCGTCGATTGACGCCTACATGGATTGGGGCTTCACGGCCGAGGAGCGCGCGGAGCACCGGCGCGAGGACGCGGAGTACCTGGCGCAGCGCCGCGCCGAGTTCGCCGCCGAGGACCGGGCGACGCGCGAGGCCGAGGCCGACGAGCGCATCGACGCGCGGCAGCGGGCGAAGGACCGGGCGTACTCGTGACCCCGCAGCTCGAGGTGGACGCCAGCACCAGGCGCCCGAAGCAGACGTGCCGTTCCTGCAAGGCACCCGTGACGTTCTACCGGCTCGCGTCTGGGGAGTGGATGCCGTTCAATGGCGACCCGTCGCTCGAGGTGCAGGAGAGCTTTCTCGAGGGCGTCAGCAAGGCCTACCTGCTGACGAGCGCGAGCCACTTCGTGACGTGCCCGGACGCGGACAAATGGAGGCGAGCGCGATGAGCGAAGAAGTGATGATGCTGAAGGCGCGGTCGGCCGTCGCGAAGCTGGTGATCGAGGAGCGGACGGAGCGCATCTGGCTGCTCGAGTCGCTCCTTCGCGACATCTACCACGCGAACGAGGGCGAGGTGGAGACGAACTTCGACAACGCGCTGATCGCGAAGGCGTTCGGCTGCGCGGAGTGCCTCGACACCGGCGTCGTCGGCGGCAACCCGAAGGGCGATGAGGACGACTCGTGCTGTGCGCTGTGCGACCGCGGCGGCAACCCGATGGCCTGGCCGAAACCGGCGCCTGGCACAAGGTGAGCGCGTGAGCCGGTCGAAGGGCGTCCGCACGCTCTCGCCGTGGGGCTCGTGGCATGCGGTGCCGGCCGACGCGCTGGTGCCGTACCCGGTGGCCTGCTCGCTGCTCGCCGACCGCACGCAGTACCTGTACCTCCGTCGCTGCCTGGTCTGCCAGCTCGCGTCGCCGATGTTTTCGTACAGGAAGACCTGCTCGAACAACTGCAAGGGGGTGCTGATCGGCATCACCCGCGCGGACAAGCACACCGATGCGATGCGCGCGGCGAGCGCTGAGGCGACCTCGAGGCGCGCTGAGCTGGCCGACATCGACACCATCCAGCGGGAGCAGCTCGACCCCATTGCGGCCTACCGGATGGGACGACGAAGGGGCTACCGTCTAGGGGAGACTCGCGGCATGTGTCGCGAGCGCAAACGATGGGAGAACTCAGCATGATCAACGTGATCGTCATCCTCGGCATGAGCCTGGTCACAACGGCACTCTTCGCGGTGGACCTGGCGCACGCGCGCTACCGCGAGATGCCTCGCCGTCGCCGCCGCACGGACTCGCCTGCACGGCTTTTCGAGGCCAAGCCCGCCGACGATCTGTTTCGGCGTAGGCTGATGGCCGTTCCGGTCTAACAGACGCAAGCGACACGGTCGTTTCAGCGAAGGCTGAGGCGCTCCGAGGACCACGGGGGCCATCGCTGCAATTCCGCAGCGCGGCCCGGATCCGCCGTGCAATCCCCGTCCAACGAGCGCTGAGGGTAGTAGCGGAGCGATGCGAGTTGCTGGGGCCGTGTTCCGACCGAGCGGTGCGTGATTCGGTCGGGTCGTCAACCAATCAACAGGAGGGCATGGCATGTATGGAGTGAAAACCGGAGGCTTCGCGAACACGGCCGAGGCGACGAGCTACTTCAACGGCGTCGCGGACGGCTTCAAGACCTTCGCCCACTGGCGCGATGGCTGCGAGTTCGTCGGCACCACGGGCATGACGCTCGCGGAGGCCCAGGACCAGCTCGAGGACCACCGCCGGCAAGTGACGTCCGCGCTCGATGTCGAGGCGCGTGACTACCACAAGGGCCACGCCGAGGCCGCGGCCGGCGTGAACGGCGACTACCAGCCGCGCGAGGGCGAAACCAAGGCCCAGAAGAAGGCCCGCGAGAAGGCCGCGGCCGAGGCCCAGCACCAGGCGAAGGACGACGGCGAGAACACGCCAATCGTTGCGGCGCACTGATGAAGGCGACCAGGTCTACGCAGGGCGCGATGTGGGAGGTGGCCTGTCCAGAGTGCGACGAGCCGCAAACCCTTCCAGACGGCGAGCACACCTTCGAGTGTGAGGCCACACCCAACTGTCTCGGTGAGCTGACGGCGCCGCCGTTCGACGCCGAGGACTACAACGCAGGTGACGAGGTGACGTACTGATGGCAAAGCAGCGACGGGGTGACGACGACCAGGCAGGACCACAGCCGACCGCGGAGGTGCCGGCCGACGAGGGCTTTCCGGTATCGACTCCACCAGCATCCACGGAGAACGACGGGGGATCGACCCTCGCCGGTGCGACTGACGGCGCAGCAGCCGAGGGGCTCGACGGTGTGGCAGGAGAAACGCCGCTACTGATGGCGCACTTCACGTTCCACCGGGAGTTCCGCCGGCATGTGAAGACCGGCGACCTGGTGGCGATCGATCTGGTCAACGGCGCGCTCGCAGGCGTCCGTCGATGCAGCAAGCCCGAAGAGCAGACGACCGGCGCCCTGCCGGTGATGCAGCTCGAGGACCGCGACAGCGACGTCGGCGCCTGGTATCGGGCCGAGCAGATGCTGTTCCAGACGTGGGAGCCGCCGCCGCTCCCGAAGGCGCTCCTGGCCCGGCTCGGTGAGCTGTACGAGCAGGCCGTGACGGCGCGGTCGAAGTACGAGAGCGCGAAGCTCGCCGCCAAGCATGCGAAGGACCGAGTCGAGGAAGTGGACACGGCCATCTTCCACGCGCTGCGCCGCATGCACGACGTCGGCGACCAGGCGGAGCTACCGCTCGAGGGCGAGAACAACGCCGCGCCAGAACTCCCGCTGGATGCAGCGGAGGAGACGCCCGGCGACAGCAGCATCGAAGACCCAGAAGACAGCGAAGAGTAGGGTAGGGCAGTACCGGGGGCCCGTCTCGGCGGGCTCCCTTTCCCCAGGGACAAATCACATGGCGAATCAACTAGTCCGACTGGACGAGCGCAGCAAAGGCGTGCAGCAGCTCCTGACCATCAACCACGACAACATCCTGAAGGCCGTGCCGCGGACGCTGGGCGACCCGTCGCGCCTGCTCCGCATCGCGTTCAACGCGATCTGCTACGACGAGAAGCTGGTGCAATGCACCCACGAGTCGCTCATGGGTGGCGTGTTCGAGGCGCTGAAGCTCGGGCTCACCCTCGGCGGGCCGATGCAGGAGGCCTGGCTCATCCCATTCAAGAACGGCCGCACTGGCAAGTACGAAGCGACGTTCATCCCCGGCTACATGGGGTATCGGAATCTCATCGACCGCGCTCGCGCGACGCTGGACCTGCACCCGCGCGCCGTCTACCAGAACGACCAGTTCGATGTGGAGTTCGGCTCGCAGCCGCGCGTCAGCCACAAGCCGTACTGGATGCTCGCCCACGAGAAGCCGGGCAACTTCATCGCGGCCTACGCCGTGGCGCGGTTGCGCGGTGGCGGGCTCCAGCTCGAGGTGATGCCGAAGGCGGAGATTGACGAGCACCGGCAGCGGTCGCGCGCCAAGGACTCGGGCCCGTGGGTCAGCGACTACGACGCAATGGCGCTCAAGACGACCATCCGCAAGATCTCGAAGTACCTGCCGAAGAGCAGCGAGGCCATGTCGCGCCTGCTCGACCTCGACAACGCGGCCGACCTCGGCCTGTCACAGAACCTCGAGCTGCCGGCCGGCACGAAGCTCGGTGACGGCGAGGCGGTGACGGTCAAGGCGATGGACCGTCCGAGCCGCGTGGACGCCCTCAAGGGGGAGCTGGCACAGCGCACCGGCGCCGCGGAGGACCAGCAGCAGGACGACGACCTGGCCGGGCTCGATGCCGAGGTGGCCGCGAAGGAAGCCGTCCCCGTTGAGCTCAAGCAGTGAGCCCGCAGCTCGTGAAGCATCTCTCCGTGCCGGACGCGACGCCGCTCAACCAGGCCGACCTGGACGCCGTCCGCGATGTCACCAGCCCGGATACGGCGCACGCTATCAACGTGGCGCTCTCCCTGCTCGAGCGCGACGACCCCCAGGGCGCCGTGCTCTGCCTCCTGTCGAAGCTGTGCCTGATGGACCTCCGCCACCAGGACGGCGAGGCCCTCATCAGCGTGCTGCTCACGCACGCGACGGGCTACGCCGAACTCATCGCCGAGAGCGAGCCGGTCGAGGACGATGCCGCCGAACGGGCCGCGCTCGCCCGCCTGCTCGACTTCGCCTTCATGAAGCGACCAGCGACGACCGTCGCCGAGCTGATCTTCAGGGTCAAACGCCTTGCCGTCGCGGACGCCGGGGCCCTCTTCAGCGTGGACAACTAGGACCACGGCGGGACGGAGACATGCTCGATGGGTCGAATCAAGCACCCGGAACCGTTCACACGGTTCCTTCAGTTCGCCGTTGCGACTTCTGCGGGGACGAATTGCCGCCGCCGCGGAACCACAACGGAATCACTCCGAGGTTTTGCTCGGGCTCCCGGTGCCGCAGCGGCTGGCACCAGCGGGAGAAGCAGCGCGTCGTTGAGGCCATCCACCAGGGCCTCGAGACCGTCCGCTCCCTGGTCGATCAGCTCCTGAAGAAGTAGCGGGGAGCAAAGACGACCATGCGCTCGCACAACAGGATCCGCTCGACGTTCTGGGGGTCCGGGGAGACGGGGCGCGCGCTCCGGGACCGTGACCCGTCTGGATGGGCAAGGCTGCTGGCCCTGTTCCTCTTCAGCAACGACCGCGCGCTGGCCGACCCGTGGGGCGTCTACCACCTGTCGGTCAGCGTCGCCGCGCAGGAATTGAACACGACCGCCGGCAAGGTGCGCGACAACCTCGCCACCCTCGGGGAGATGGAGTTCGCGCTCTATGACCCGGCGACCGAGTGGGTCTGGGTGGTCAACATGGCCGCGGAACAGGTGCTCAACGAAGGGCGACCGCTGGCGTCGCGCGACAACATGAGCCTGGCGGCAAACAAGTGGTACGGCCGGTGCCCGCGCAATCCCTGGCTGGGCCCGTTCTTCGACCGCTACGTCGGCCTCCTGCATCTCGAGGAGCGACGCGAGGGGACGCCGTCGCCGCCGCTCCGCCGCCGGAAGGAGGACCGGCTCGACATCGACGTCCAGCAGCCGGCGCTACTGACGGAGGGCGAGGGCCCGCCGCCGACCCTGGCGCTGACGGTGCGCCCGGCCTCGATTGGCGACCGGCGCGTGGAGGAGTTCGACCGCTTCTGGGCCGCGTACCACGCGAAGGGGAAAAGCTCGCGGACCCGCACGAAGGAGACGTGGATGAAGCGCAAGCCGCCGTTCGACAAGGTCATGGAGGGCCTCGAGCGCTGGAAGGCGTCGCAGCGGTGGGCCGATGGGTTCGTGGTGGACAGCGCGAAGTTTTTGAACGAGGAGCGATGGCTCGAGGAGCCGCCGAAGGCGCCGATGCCTGGCGCGTCGCAGCGGACGCAGGACGTGGTCGAGGCTCTCAACACGGAGGGCTCGATGTTTGACCTCGAGGGCATGCTCCCAGGCGCGGCGCGGGGTGAGCGACGACTGCGAGGGTAGATGGCAGAGCAGCAGGGGTTTCTGTGGGGTGACAGTGACACGGCGCGCATCGTGACGGTGTGCGCGTACGGCGAGACGGGCGAGGGCTGGACCGGGCAGCATCACTGCCACCGATGCGAGGCGGAGGTGGACGCGGCCTGTGAGTGGATGCGGCAGGCGATTCTCCGCGGCGAGTACGACGAGCAGGGCTACACGCCGTTGGAACGCAAGGCGCAGGCGAAACGACAACGCGAACGCGAACGCGAACGCGAAGGGGTGACACCAGCATGAGCGAGCAGCAGCAGCAGATTCACGATTGCCGGCGACAGTGGCTCGCCGTTGCCAACGACGCGCGAGACTTCATCGCTCTCGTCCACGCGCAGGAGCCGCCGATGCAGCGGCGGAACCTCCTGGTCCGCTGGTGGGTGACGCGGCACGCCCGCGCGATGCTCCGCGAGTCCCAGCACTACCTGGCGTCGCTCGACCGGCTCGAGGCCGCGCTGTGAACAAGTTCGATCCGACGTGCGAGCCGCGGCTGAAAGCGGCGCTCGGGCTGCACGCGATTCTCTTCATGCGCGACCCGAAGAAGGAGCTGGACAACGCCCGCGTGCTGCTCTACTTCAAGGCCCTCGAGGAGTACGACATCGAGGACGTCGAGGCCGCGTGCTACCAGCTCCAGAAGAAGCTGCGGAAGTTCCCGCACCCGGTGGACATCGTCGAAGAGTGCGAGGCCATCGTCCGCAAGCGTGACGGCGCGAAGATGGCAGGCCCGCCGCCGATGCAGCCTGGCGACAAGCCCTGGTGCGAGGAGTGCCAAGACTCAGGCACGGTCATTCGCGTGGCGCCGGCTCGGGAGAAGCGCGACATCCGACCCGACGATCCCACCGGCGACCAGGTGTACTCGTGGGCCGGCGCGTGCTCCTGTCGCGAGCACAACCCGGTCTTCAAGTGGAAGGCGCTCCAGAACCGTGCCGGCGTGGTGCGGTCGGAGGAGAAGCAAGGCAACAACTGGAGCCCGAACCGCCGGGGCCAGCTTGTGAAGTTCCAGCGGTAGGGGTGAACGATGAACGACATTCAGCAGGCACAGCTCGTGGTGTTCCTCGAGCAGACCAAGCAGGGAGTGCTCAAGGTGGTGGAGGGTCGCTTCGACGCAATCGTGGCGCGCATCCTCGAGGACGCCGGCCCGCCGCCGCCATGGTGCCCGCTCCCGTGGAAGTACGCGCTCTCGCCGGACCAGTGGTTCGACGTCTTCCGCGGCGACGTGCGGGCCGTCGTCGTGACGCATTCGTGGCGCGACACGCTCCCGCCAAGGGGCGCCGACGTGCATCTGGTGTGCGAGGCGAGCGGGCTCTCCGAGGGCACGCCGCCGACGCTCGTGTTCCGCATCAAGCACGCGCGCCGCATCAACGACCTGGTGCTGCTCCTGCATCTGGACGTGTTCAAGTGACGGCGCGACTCCGAGTCGAGGATGAGCAGGCCGTATGGCTCGAGGCCGGCAAGCTCGTGGCGCGTCGCGAGCAGAACTCGAATTGGGAGATGGCCTGGTGGCTCGCCGAGGGGCAGGGCAAGGCCTTCGACCCGTGCTTCGCGCGCTCGATGGTCATTCTCCAGCGTGCCCGGCCGACGCTCGAGAACTACTGCCGCGTGGGGCGCGCGTTCCCGCGTGGTCGCAACAACGACTTGCTGTCCTTCGACACGCATCGCGCGCTGCTCCGCGAGCCGGATGAAACCTCGCGGCTACTCGTGCTCTCGATGGCGATTGAAAATCACTGGTTCGCGAACGACGTTGAACACTACTTCGACCTGCACCCGCCGACTGCGCGCGGCCTGGTCGGCGTCGATAGGCCCTCGAGCAACCCGCGGCGGACGCTCGTGGTGGAGCGCAAGCGTGACGGCTACAGCGGCGCGCATGTGAAGTGCCCGGAGTGCGCGCACGTCTTTCCGGTCAAGGGCCACAAGGCGCCCGGACCAGGTGTCACAACGAAAGGAGACTCCAATGCTGTGGCTTCCGAAGTGGCTCCGTGACGACACGCGGTTGCGCCTGGCGAACCCCGCCTGGTCCACGCACGGCGTCATCTACAACGTCACGTCGCCGACTGCCGAGGATCTGCGCGCGGCCGAGGCGCAGGCCCAGGCCGAGCAGCGGGCCGACGAGATCGCGCGGTACGGCCGCGAGTGGAACTTCACCTGGCCGGGCGCGTCGGACGACTACGCCGCCGGCTGGAAGGACGTGCAGTGATGACCAGGACGATCGGCATCGACCCTGGTGTCAGCGGTGGCGTCGCCATCCTCGAGCCCGATGGGTACGTGCATTGGGTCGGGAAGATGCCCGACACCGACCGCGACCTGGTGGACCTGCTCCGCCCGCATGCGGCCGGCGGCGCGCACGCCTACCTCGAACTCATTCACGCGATGCCCAAGAACGGCTCGCAGTCCGCGTTCAAAATGGGCCAGAGCGACGGCCGGCTGCGCCTGGCGCTGACCGCGCTCGAGATCCCCTACGACGCGGTGACGCCGGTGAAGTGGCAGAACGTGATGCAGTGCCGCACCGGCGGTGACAAGAACATCAGCAAGGCACGGGCCCAGGCCCTGTTCCCGAGCCTGAAAATCACGCATGCCATCGCCGACGCGCTGCTCATCGCGGAGTTCGGCCGTCGAAAGGGGGAGCGCCTTGTCTGACTTCAGCGGTTTCGCATCGCACATCAAGGACGTGCAGGAGTCCGCCGCCGCGACCAAGGAGGGCGTTGTCGAATCAGCGGTGACGGCCTTGCGCGCCGCCCAGGCCGACCTCGAGGTGCATCTCGAGTACCCGAAGACGCTCGCCAAGCTGCGCGGCATCGCGCCGCCGATGCAGACCGCGGTGGTCGCCATCATCTCGGCCATGTTCCACACGACCGGCGACCGGCTCGTCGTCTCCAGCGGTGTCCGCTCCGACAAGGAGCAGCAGGAGCTGTACGCCCAGGGCCGCGACCCGAAGAGGCCCGGCAAGATCGTGACGCACCTGGACGGCATCAAGCGGCGGTCGAACCATCAAGTAGCGGTTGAGGGACCGTGGCGCGGGCTCGGCTGCGCCGTCGATCTGTGCTTCCTCGACGTGAAGGGCGCGCTGTCGTGGGCGGAGCTGCACCCGTGGTCGCTCCTCGGCACCCTCGGCAAGTCTCACGGCCTGGTGTGGGGTGGCGACTGGCCGACCCTGCGCGACCGCCCGCACCTGGAGATGATGCAGTGATCCCGCCGCCACAGCCGCCGGCCGAATTGGTCGATCGCCACATAACCTCGCGCGCCCTCGGCAAGAGTGAGGAGGGCGATCGCGTGCTCTTCCTCGAACGCGCCGACTACGTCAGCCCAGACTACGCGCACCGCCTGCTTGTCGAGTTCGACTGGCACCGCGCCGCCGCCGCCCACGACCCGTGGCGCGTCCGGCTCTACGTCCGCAAGGACCACGCGACGAGCCCCAACGGCGTAGCCTGGCGCCTGGCCCAGCGCGCGACCTGGTCGCCGTCACTGCGCGCCGCCTGCGACACCTCGCGGGAGTGGATGATGCGGGAGCGCGACGGCCCGCCGGCACCGCGGCGCCCGCATCGCCGCCTCCGCCCAGCGCGACGCGCGACCGCCTGAAAAGGTGAAAGCCCGGCGCCCTCCGTTGCGGGAGGATGCCGGGCTTTCGCGTCGGGGTGACGACGGAACGGCGAGCCGTTCAGCGTTCAGAGTACCGCATCAGCAGGACGCCGACGAGCGATAGCAGGAACGTCAGAACGTGACCATCGGTCACTCGACCGGCGGATCGGGCGCCGTACGTGGTGTCATGTTGTACGCGACCGCGAGCACCTCGCGGACCTGGTCGAAGACATCCGCCAGCGCCGCCAGCGCGAACGCTCGCGCGTCGCTCAGCTCCGCATCTGTCACCCGCCCATCGTTCAGCGCCGAGGCAAGCAGGATGCTCGCGACGCTCTCGCCGCTGCCGTAGTCGGCACGTTCGAGCACGCCGAACAGCCGCAGCCAATCCGCCCGCGGCCCGCCGGCTGCTGGTAGCTCGCACTCCATCAGCCGCGCGTGGTGTTGCGCGTACGTGCCGAAGGCCTCGCGATGGCCTGCCGCCTCGCTCGACCGCGCGAGCCCGAGCCACAGCCCGCACGCCTGGCGCAGTGTCGCCCGCCCGTCAAGGTCGCCCAGCCCATGCAGCGCGTAGACCGGATCGTGCCACGCGCGCCGCACGTTCGACAGTCGCGCCGCCTCCGCCGTCTGGACCCAGCCGAGCCCGAACGCCAGCAGCGACGCCGAGGCCATTGTCAGCGCCTGCACGTAGTTCCACCGCTCGTTCTGGTGTCGGTACTCGGCCGCGCCTACGGCCTCCACCAGTAGCCCGAGCCGCTCCGATAGTTCGCTCCGCGTGTTGGTGATCGTCATGCTTCCCCCCTCATGGTCAGCCGGCACCCGTGCGCCTGGCGTCTCGTGTTGAATGGACCGACGACGAGCGCGAACCGCACGCCCTCGCGCGACTCACTCGGAACCTGGCCCGCTATCCGGCTCGTGACCATCCAGATGCACCCAGAGTGCTTCACGGCCCACCATTTGACCGCCTCGCGCGGCTCTCGAATGCGCCGCGTGATGGCCTCGCGCGTGTTGCCCTGGTCGCCCGTCACTGGTCGCCGCCTGATGGCCGATAGACGCGCGCAACGTGCGAGGTCTTGCCCATCGCCGCCACGCCGCCGCGCCATAGCTTCGTGGGCTCGATGTGGCAAACGTCCGCGTGTGTGATTCTCGCGCCTCGCGGAGCGATCAGGCTTGGTAGCCACACCTCGCCGATCCAGACCGTGAGCGCGATAGGAAGGGCACCGCGACGATGCGCGGGGCCCTCGATGATGCGGACGTGATCCGCATTGCTGGTGAGTTCGTAGAGCATGACCTACACCCACTCGTGACGCAGCGCGTAGCCGTCCGCGTGGACCAGGTCGAAGCGCTCCGGGCCTGCCGGGTTCGGTAGGTAGCCGTGACCCTTGCAGGCCGGGCAGATCTCGCGCGTCGTGCCGTCCTCGGTCATCGCGTCCGCCGGTGCGAACAGGCACGCCGCAAGGACCGCGACCGCTCCGCCGTCCGCCTGGCCGAGTCGCCCCGGCAGCACCTCGACCCGCGGCCAGCCCGCCGGCACGTCGTGACGGGAGTTCCAGACGTTCGGCTGATAGCACCGCAAGCGCTCGCCGCCGCGCTCGACGCCTTCACATCTCACGCTGTCGTGGTGGTTGCTGTGATAGTTCGACGGGCAGCACCGCCGGCCGTCCGCGTCTTTGCCGAGGCACTCGTACCCGTTACCCCAGAGCGCCGACGACAGGTTATGGACCAGGTGAAAGCCCATATCCATCCCGCACCAGCCGACGACGATCCCGCCTTTGTCGCTCAACTTGTCGCCGAGCGCACGCGCGACCAGGTGCGAAACGTCGCGCACCCTCGATCCCTCCGCGAACAGCACGCCGATCCGCCTCGACATCCCAGACGCCGAAACATGGCGGAGGACCGTGTACGCCGTTGAGCCTGGCGGGAAGAACGCCCGCAGCGTTGCGCGCGACTGCTCGCGATCGAGCCTCACCCCTTCAGCCTTCGCGATCCGCTTGCTTCCCGGATGATGGGACGGATCCGCCGTCGTGAATACGTCGCCGTCGCCGTTGTTCGCCTGCATCCAATAGTTCGCCATCGTTCACCCCTTCGAGTTGTTCCAACCGTCGCCGCATGCGGTCAGCCGCGCGCACCTCGCGCAACACGTCCGCGGTAGTCACCGCCCCAGCGAACAGCACCAGCCGCCCGCCGTCGTCGTCTTTCACGCCGGCACCCGGCACCGCAGCACGCGCGCCTCCCTCGCCTGGCGCATCGCGTACAGCCGATCGCGCGCCGAGGTCAGCGCCCGCCATCGGTGCCGCGTCATCGCGTCGCGCGACCAGGCCGCCATCGTCGCGACCTGCAACCCGCGACCCTGACCAGCGGCCACGACAAGCGACGCGCGTACCGCGGCCAACTCGCGCGCCGCGGCGCCTGGCGTCGTCCAGTAGATGACCGTTTGCACGCGCGCCCGCTGGCCTTGGCCGAACGTCACCGAATGCCAGAACCGATCGCGCGCCGTCACTCGTCCGACTCCGCCGCGATGGCGTCAAGCATCTCCGCCGCCGCCGTGAAGAACGCGATCGAGTTGTCCTCGCGGCCCGCTTGCGCCCGGCAGTACGCCGCACCGCGTCGCGCGTCGGTCGCCGATAGCATCGTGTCGGCCAGCGCCGCAAAGCTCACCAGACCATCGAGCAGCACGATCAACTTGGCGCCGCTCGCGAACAGGTTCACCGGCGCCCGCCGTGCGGCCTGCTCGCGGATGCGTTCGGCGACCGCGTCGCCATCAATGAACGCCTGGCGATAGCCGCTCGTCGCGTCCAGCTCCGCGGCCGTCCAGTAGCCGCGGCAGCGCCCGCACAGGAAGCCGTCGTACTCGCCGCGCTCCTCGCTCGCGTCCGCCATGTATTGACCTTCGAGCGTTTCGCCGGGCCCGCACTCCGGGCAGGTCGGCTGCTCGTCGTCGTCGTGCTCGACCGCCTTAGTCGTCACAGCTCACCCCCTCCGCCGGCACCACGATCGCCGACTCCATCAGCATCGAGCCGCGGCGCACCGTCCGCACCGGCTGACCCGCCGCCCGCGCTCGCACCTCGGCGCGCCATCCGTGCTCGCTGCCTCCGCACGAGTCCCGCACCGGGACCAGGTCCAGCCACGCGATCGGCGCGTCGTAGTAGTACGGGCCCATCGTCGAATCCATCAGCTTGACCATTCCGCCCTCAACCAGCACGCACACAATCAGCGGCGCCCCGTCCTGCATCGCCGCGCCCGACAGCAGTACCCAACCGACACCGCCGCCCGGTCGCGCGTCGCCGCGCTCATCGAGGATCGAGCCCGGCTCGAAGTTGTCCGCGATTGCCTGACTCACGCTCTTGTATCCGCCCACCGGCCCATGCCATCCCATCAGATCACCCCTTCGTATCGGTTCGCACCATGCGCCCGGCTGGACGCGCCGCCCGCGAGAGCGACGCGCCCAACCTGAAGCACGCTACGGGGTGAAGTTCAGCGAGGCGCACTGCTCATCGAGGAAGGTGCCGCCGGCCTTGTCGGCCGCCGCCTGGGCGTACGCGGCGAGGATGGCCTCCCGGAGTCGCTCCTGCGCCGCGACATCGTCCAGTGGACGCAACAGCGCGAACGATCGCCGCTCGCCGTTGACGCTGTACGT
>Ga0163144_10002034_pt1 | contig 47192 bp, 42 predicted proteins | sample OliLak19BULKMAT1_FD_123175 | JGI IMG/M metagenome (GOLD analysis project Ga0163144, IMG submission 123175) | Freshwater microbial mat bacterial communities from Lake Vanda, McMurdo Dry Valleys, Antarctica - Oligotrophic Lake LV.19.BULKMAT1 | ecosystem: Environmental > Aquatic > Freshwater >... | reverse complement strand
CGATCCATGTAGGCCCAGGCCCTGTCCTCGCCCATGATCTGGATCCAGCCGGAGACGTGGAAGAACCCGGTACCGGACGAGGCCGGATTCGGCATCTGGATGCGGCCCTTGTAGATCGGCTTGGTCAGATCCTCCCAAGTCGTCGGTACCGGCAGCCCGTGCTTCTGCGCCTCGATCGTGTTGAAGCAGATCGCCGCCGACCACGCTTCCATTCCGAACCATACCGGCGCCGGATTGGGATCGCGAAAGCCGGGCTTGAGCTGATCGAACGTCGCCGGCTGGTACGGCTCGAGAATGCGGTCGCGATCGAGGATCAGCATCGATGTCACGGCAAGACCCCAGGCGGCATCCGCCCGCGGCGTCGCCTTCTCGGCCTGCAGACGCGCGGTGATCACGCCGGTGGAATCGCGCAGGAACGCGATCTTGATGTCCGGATTGTCGGCCTCGAAGGCCTGGCGGAAGCCATCGATGTATTCCTGCTCCAGCGTCGAATAGACGACCAGCGTGGTCGTCTGCGCGGAGGCCACGCCAGCGCACAGGATCAGCGAGGAAGCGAAGGCGGCAAGGCGCGTGATCATGATGTCCTCATCGATGGCGCCGGCATCGAGAGGTTCGTGAGCTGGCGCGCGTCCCGCAAAGGAAGAACTGGCGTTCAGCTTCGTCCCGTCCCTACGCCGGCATGACCCGGGTCAGGTTCGAAGGGTCGACGCAGGACCTGAAACTCAGGCGCAAACGTTTCTCTCAGCCCCTTCCTGGGGCTCCCCTCGGAACACGATCAGATTTGGCCCAACCGGCGCCGCAGTCAAGCCCGCCGATGCTGCAGATCAAAATGGCTGGTCTGGTGCGTATCCGCCTTGCGGGGCGATGCGATGTGTCAACGCGGCGCCAGATCGATCGGCGCGATCAGGAGGTATCGGCCACACAATTTTGCGGTCATAGCGGCCCTCGCCATGGCGGCCAGGCGTTGGCCGCTCTTGCCAAGCCCTGTCCCCTCTCGGTCTAATCCCCGTCTCCAATCGAAACCTGCGGGGACGGAAGCCATGGTCAAGTTCGGTATCGGACAATCGGTGAAGCGCGTCGAAGACAGTCGCCTGCTCAGGGGCACGGGCCGCTATCTCGACGACATCCAACTGCCGCAACAATGCTTCGCCTATTTCGTGCGCTCGCCGCACGCGCATGCGGAGATGCGCAAGATCGATGTGACGGCGGCAAGCAAAGCGCCGGGCGTTCTCGGCGTCTATACCGGCGCCGATCTCAACGCTGCCGGTCTGGGCGGCCTGCCCTGCATGGTGCCGATCACCAATCGCGACGGCTCGCAGATGAAGATGCCGCCGCGACCGGCGCTCGCCGTCGGCCGCGTGCGTTTCGTCGGCGACGCGGTTGCGATGATCGTCGCCGAAACCCACGCCGCCGCGCGCGACGCGGCCGAACTCGTCGACATCGACTGGAAGCCGCTGCCGGCCCTCGGCGACATGGACTCGGCGATCAAGCCCGGCGCGACGCAGATCTGGGATTGGACCAAGACCAACGACGTCTTCGATTGGGGCTGCGGCGACGAGGCCAAGACCAACGAGGCGTTCAAGAAGGCGGACCGCGTGGTCAGCATCGATTTCGTCAACAACCGGCTGGTGCCGAATTCGATGGAGCCGCGCGGTGCGATCGGCGAGATCACGCCCGACGGGCGCTATCAGCTGACGGCGTCGAGCCAAGGCGGCTCGGGCATCCGCAAGGCGCTCGCCAGCTACATCTTCAAATGTCCGGAGAACCACATTCGCGTCCTGACGCCCGATGTCGGCGGCGGCTTCGGCATGAAGATCTTTCTCTACGCCGAGTACGTCGGTGTGCTGTTCGCGGCGAGCAAGCTGCGCCGCCCGGTCAAATGGGTGCCCGATCGCTCCGAGGCCTTCGTCGCGGACACGCATGGCCGCGACCACAAGACCCATGCCGAGATGGCCATCGACAAGAACGGCCGCTTCCTCGGCGTGCGCATTTCCGTCAACGCCAATCTCGGCGCCTATCTCTCGCATTATGGGCCGTTCATTCCGACGCTGCTTTTCGCGTGGACGTCGACGGGCTGCTACGACATCCAGGCGGCATATTGCAACGTGAAGGGCGTCTATACCAACACCGCGCCGGTCGACGCCTATCGCGGCGCCGGCCGTCCCGAAGCGGCATACTTCATCGAGCGCTTCGTCGACAAGATCTCGCGCGAGACCGGCATCGCCCCGGACGAGCTGCGGCGGCGCAACTTCATCAAGCCAGAGCAATTCCCCTACGCGACGCAGACCGGCATCACGATCGATGTCGGTCAATTCGCGGCCACGATGGACAAGGGGCTCAAGGCGGCCGACTGGGCCGGCTTCGCGGCGCGGCGCGCGGACGCGAAGAAGCGCGGCAAGCTGCGCGGCATCGGCATGTCGCATTACATCGAGGTCTGCGGCGGTGCGCCCGACGAGACGGCGCAGCTGCGCGTCGACTCGGAAGGCGGCGTCACCGTGCTGATCGGCAACCAGTCCAACGGTCAGGGCCATGAGACGGCCTATGCGCAGATCGTCGCGGAGAAGCTCGGCGTGCCGTTCGAGGCTGTTCGCGTGGTGCAAGGCGACACCGACATCGTCATGCATCCCGGCGGCACCGGTGGCAGCCGCGCGGCCTCGGTCGGTGGCGGCGCGATCTGGTTCGCCGGCGATCGCATCATCGCCAAGGGCAAGAAGATCGCCGCGGCCGCGATGGAAACCTCCGATCGCGACATCGAGTTCAAGGAAGGCACCTTCACCGTCGCCGGCACCGACAAATCGATGAGCTTTCAGCAGGTCGCTGCGGCCGCCTTCAACGTCGCCAAGCTGCCCAAGGAGCTCTCGCCCGGCCTCGACGAGACAGCCAACCACACGCCGATCGACGGCACCTATCCCAATGGCTGCCACGTGGTGGAGATCGAGATCGACGAGGCGACCGGCGTGCCGGACGTCGTCAGCTATTCGATCATCGACGATTTCGGCAAGGTCGTGAACCCGCTGCTGCTCGCGGGTCAGGTCCATGGCGGCACCATCCAGGGCATCGGTCAGGCGCTGTTCGAGAACACCACCTACGATGCGAATGGTCAGCTGCTGACCGGCTCGTTCATGGACTACACGATGCCGCGCGCCAACTCCGTGCCGTCGCTCAAGTTCGGCTACACCGAGGACGTGCCGACGAAGAACAACCCGCTCGGCGTCAAGGGTTGCGGCGAGGCAGGCGCGATCGGTGCGCCACCGGCGGTCATCAACGCCGTCGTCGATGCGCTCTCTGGGTTCGGGATCACCCATATCGACATGCCCGCGACGCCGGAGAAGATCTGGCGCGTGATCCAGCGCGGCGCCGCCAAGCAAGCGGCGGAGTGACGCCTATCGATCTCGGCAGCCTCGTCGGGCCCTTGATCGAAATTGCGAGGGCCGCCGCCAAGGCGGCCCTCGTTCATTACGGACCCAGACCGATCGCGCGACGCAAGGCCGACGGTACGCCCGTCACCGATGCCGACGAGGATTCGGAGGCGGTGATCCTTTCCGGGCTCGCACGGCTGACGCCCGACATCCCCGTCGTGTCGGAGGAGCAGGATGCGAGCGGGAACCGGCCCTTCGCAGCCGGGCACGCGCCGCGGCGCTTCTGGCTCGTCGATCCGCTCGACGGCACGCGCGAGTTCGTCGCGCGCAACGGCGAGTTCTGCATCAATGTCGGCCTCGTCGAGGACAATTATCCGGTGTTCGGATTGCTGCTCGCGCCGGTGTCGGAAACCCTGTGGTGCTGCGACGATGCGGGCCGGGCGTTCCGACTCACTTCGGATGGCAAGCGCTTGGCGCTTCGCGTGCGCGCGAAACCGGCCATGGGCGCCGTGATCATCTCCAGCCGCAGCCACGGCGACGATGCGGCGCTCGACGCCTTCGCCAGCGAGTCTCCGCTCGCCGAGCGTCGGCGTCTCGGCAGCGCGCAGAAATTCGGCGTGCTCGCCGCCGGCGAGGCCGATCTCTATCCGCGGTTCGGGCCGACCAGCGAATGGGATACCTGCGCGGGCCAGGCCATCCTCGAGGCCGCGGGCGGGCGGGTCGTCACGCTCGCCGGCGCGCGGCTCGGCTACGGCAAACCACGATTCAGAAACCCCGATTTCATCGCCTCGGGCGGTTGAGGCGGCGCCGTCGCCGGCTCAGCGAATGCGCCGCAACAGCAGATTGAACCCCGCGCCCAGCGCCAGGAGACCGACACCGCAGCCCAGGAACAGCGACGTGTATCCCACGCTCTCGATCAGCATCCCGCCGATCGTGACGCCGACCGAGGTGCCCATGAACAGGCTCGACGCGAAGATCGCGACCGCCGAGCCTCGCGCTTCCGGCGCCATTTGCGTCGCATTCGTCTGCAGCGTCGTGTGCAAGACATAGAAGCCGAGCCCCGAGAGCGCGGCGACGAGCGCGAACCCCGCACCGGCGCCGGCCCAGGGCGCAAGGCCGAAGGCGAGCAGCAGCAAGGCGCCGCCGCACAGCGCGAAGCCGCGCTCACCCAGCACCGGCAGCAGACGCCGCGCGAGGAGGACATAGATCAGGCCGCCCGCCCCGAAAAAGGCCAGCAGCCCGCCGATCCTGGCGAAATCGAGGCCGTATCCTTCATGGAGATAGGCGCCGAAGAAGCTGAATCCCCCGTAGAACAGGACGGCCTCGAGAAACACCACGCCGAGGACGATGCGCACGCGCGCGCGCGCCAGCAGCCCGGCATAGCGCCGCACCAGCGCGGCGGGCGCGAGATCGACGATGTCACGGCGATCGACGATCCGACCGGAGCGCAATTCGGTGAAAATCACCAGCGCGGCCACGACGTAGAGAGCGGCCAGCACGAGGAAGATCGCGCGCCAATGCAGGAATTCGCCGAGCACGCCGCCGGCGATCTGGCCGAATACCGAGCCGAGGATCTGCCCGAACAGGAACCGCGCCAACGTCGCCTGGCGCTGCTCGTAGGGAACGACGTCGCCGATATAGGCCATCGCCAGCGGGATGATCGCCGATGACGTGACGCCACTCAGGAAGCGAAGGATGCCGAGCAGGGTCAACGAGCCCGAAAGCGCCACGGCCGCGGTCGTGAACGCCGACAAGCCGGTGGCGAGCACGATCATGCGCACCTTGCCGAAGCGATCGCCGAGCGGGCCGTGCACGAGCTGGCAGACGCCGTATGCGAGCGCGAACGACGTCGTCACGATCGCGGCGGCGCCGACGCCGGCGCCGAAATCGGCCGCGATCTGCGGAATGAGCGGATCGCCGACCCGTATGGTCGACGACGACATGAACGCCGCCGCACTCAGCGCGGCGATCGAGCGGGTCGAGACCCGCGAACTCGCATCCGCCATGTCAGCGCTGGCCCGCGCCCAATATGTCGTCGATTTCGGCAAGCAGATGCGCGATCTCGCCGGCCGCCGCGCCGCTCGGCTCGAATTCGCCGACGCCCGCGCCGACCGCGAGGCTGGCGGCATAGGCTGTCCGGTTGGCGAGTGTCGTCTGCGCAACCCGGATGTCGCCTTGGCCCAGCGACGCCGCGATCTCCTGCGTCAACCGCGTGCGTGGCGCGACGCGGTTGAGCACCAGCAAGGCGCGGCGATTCTCCGCGCGCGCCAGATCGAGCGTCGCGCGCGTCGCCCAGACGTCCAGCGGCGAAGGCTGAACGGGAATGACGACCAGGTCCGACGCCCGAATGGCGACGCGCGCATCCATATCGGCATGCGGCGGCGAGTCGATGACGACGATGTCGTGGTCGCGCCGCAAACGATCGAGCTCCAATCCGAGCTTCCATCCGGATACGGCCATGGCGGTGAATCCGATATCGCCGCCCTCGCGGCTGGTGCGACGCAGCTCGACCCATTGGGTGAGCGAATGCTGCGGATCGACATCGATGACCGCCACGCGCCGGCCGAGCGCGGCCCAAGCCGTCGCCAGATGCGCAGCCAGAGTCGTCTTCCCGCCGCCGCCCTTGCGCTGAGCGAATGTGATGACGAAGGCCATGATGCTCGAGTGTCTGCTCCCAACCCGCGTCAACCTAACACCTCGCGTCGCCAACGCATTGCTCAACGCTGGCCGATCCGCCCGAGCGCATGCTAGGCGAACACGCCGTGGTCAAGCACATGTCACGAAACCCTGTTGCCCCCCCGCCCCGGATCCGCGAGATCGCGCGCGCGGCGAGGGCCTTGCGCGCCGGAGAACTCGTCGCCTTCCCCACCGAAACCGTCTATGGCCTTGGCGCCGACGCGACTTCGGACGCCGCCGTCGCGTCCGTCTATGCGGCCAAGCGCCGGCCAAGCTTCAATCCCCTGATCGTCCATGTCGCGAGTCTCCGGGCGGCGGCGCGTCTGGTGACGGCCGATGCGCGCGCACGCGCGCTGGCGCGCGCGTTCTGGCCCGGCCCACTCACCCTGATCCTGCCGCGCCGCGCCGGGTGCGCCGTCTCCTGGCTCGCCTCTGCCGGCCTCGATACGCTGGCGGTCCGCGTCCCCGATCATCCCGTGGCGCGCGCATTGCTGCGTGCAGCCGGGATCCCGGTCGTCGCGCCGAGCGCCAATCGCTCCGGCCGCGTCAGCCCCACACGCGCCTCGCATGTCCAGGCCGAACTCGGACGCGACGTCGCGATCATCCTCGACGGCGGACCGTGCCGCGTCGGTGTCGAATCGACCGTCGTCGACCTGACGGGCGCGCGCGCGCGTCTGCTGCGCCCCGGCGGCGTCGACAAGCAGGCGATCGAAGCCGTGCTCGGAGAGCGCCTCATGCGCCCACGCGCGCCCAAGGGCGACGTCGCGCGCCAATCGCCTGGTCAACTCGCCAGCCACTACGCGCCGCGCGCAGCCGTACGCCTCAACGCAGCCAAGCCCCGCAGGGGCGAGGCGTTCCTCGCCTTCGGCAAGACGCCGCCCGGCCATTTCGGTCCGTCGTTCAATCTCAGTGCAACCCGCGATCTCGGCGAGGCCGCCGCCAATCTCTTCGCCATGCTCCGTGCCCTCGACGTCAAGGACACGCGCGTGATCGCCGTGGCGCCGATTCCCGAGCGCGGCCTCGGGCTGGCGATCAATGATCGTCTGACACGCGCCGCGGCGCCGCGGCGATAACCGCGTGAGCGATCGCCCCGCCCCGCCCGCAGCCCCCCTGTCGACCGCGGTTTCGCTGCATCTCGACGTGTTGCGCGTCGTCGCCGCCCTATGGGTCGCGCTGTCGCACTTCAACAGTTGGGGCTTTGCGCCCGCTTCGCTCGCCGCCTTCCTCCCTCGCGAGGGCCACCACGCGGTGATCATCTTCTTCGTGCTGTCGGGCTTCGTCATCGCGCATACCCAAGCGCGCAAGCAGAGCGGACTACGCGACTACGCGGTCGATCGCGCGTCGCGGCTCTATTCGGTGGTCCTGCCGATCCTGGTCGGCAGTTTCCTCATCGACGCGATCGGCGCCTGGTACGACCCGCAGGCCTATGCCGGCTACTACACGCTGGCGAAGCCCTGGCTCTACCTCCCTTTCCATCTCGCCTTCATGGGCGAAACCTGGACATGGCGCGAGGTGCCGCCGAGCATCCCGCAATACTGGTCGCTCGCCTATGAGGCTTGGTACTACGCGATCTTCGCGGTGCTCATCTTCTACCGTGGCGCGCGTCGCATCGTGCTGCTGCTGCTGATCTTCGCGATGCTCGGGCCGCAGCATCTCGTGTTGTGGCCGGTCTGGCTGGCCGGCGTCGCGCTGTATGCCGTCATCGACAAATGGCGGGTGGCGCCCTGGACGGGCGTATTGCTCGTCATCGGCAGCGCCCTCGCCTATGCGGTGTTTGAGGTGCTGAACGTCGATACCGCGCTGTGGCACATCTCCTCGCGCCTCTTCGTCGCACTCGTTGGGCACGAGCCGGGCAATGCGCGCCAATATCTGGGCGACTATCTCGTCGCACTCCTCGTCGCCGCGAATATCCTCGGCTTTCGCTACGGCGGCTGGACACTGCCCGCGCGTCTCGCAAGCAGCGTGCGCTGGGCGGCGGGCTATAGTTTCACGCTCTACATGCTGCACGGACCGCTGCTGCTCACGCTGAAGCATTTCGTCGAGTTGTCGCGCATCGGGCTGACTGCCAGCCTCGGCATCCTGCTCCTCATGCTCGTGATGACGGTGCTGATCGGCGCGCTGACGGAGAAGCGGCGCGACGCCTATCGCCAGGCATTCATGCGGCTGGCGGTCTGGATCGAGCGGCGAATGGAACGCCAGCCCAGCCTGCGACGCTTGTTGGGACCGGCACCCGGCGCCCGTTGATCCGTCCGGCCGGACATCGAATTTTGCCGTTGAAACCGCCGCCGCCGGCTCGGAACATCGCCCCAGTCTTCCTCCAACGCGGCTCCGGATCCCCCAATGACCAACGCCACGGCCGATCTGCCGGCAAGTACGCGCGCGCGGCTCCTCGACATCCTCGGTCCGAGCGGCGCGATCGAAGCTCCGGAACTGATGGCGCGCTATCTCGTGGACTGGCGCGGGCTCTATCGCGGTCCGGCGGGACTCGTCGCGCGCCCTGCCTCCACGGCGGAAGTCGCCGCGACGATGAAAGCCTGCGCCGAGGCCGGCATCGCCATCGTCCCCCAGGGCGGCAATACCGGTCTGGTTGGCGGCTCGGTGCCGCGGCCGGAAGATCGCTGCATCCTGCTCTCGCTCGAGCGCATGAACCGCGTGCGACGGATCGATCCATTGGACTTCACGATGACCGTCGAGGCGGGGTGCATCCTGCAGAACATCCAGCGCGCCGCCGAAGATGCCGATCGCTTCTTTCCGCTGAGCCTCGCCGCGGAGGGCAGTTGCATGATCGGCGGCAATCTCTCCACCAATGCCGGCGGCATCCAGGTCCTTCGCTACGGCATGGCACGCGACCTCGCGCTCGGGCTCGAAGTCGTGCTGCCGAGCGGCGAGATCTGGAACGGTCTGAGCGGCTTGCGCAAGGACAATACCGGCTACGACCTCAAGCAGCTGTTCATCGGCGCGGAGGGCACGCTGGGCATCATCACCGCGGCTGTCCTGAAGCTCTTCCCGCGCCCGCGCGCCATCGAAACGGCGTTCATCGCCGTACGCGATCCTGCGGCAGCCATCGAGCTGCTGTCGCGCGCGCGCTCCGGCACCGGCGACGCGATCACGGCTTTCGAGCTGATCGATCGCAATATCCTCGACCTCGTCTTCGCGAATGTCGCCGGCAATGCCGACCCGCTGGCGGCGCGGCATGAATGGTACGTGCTGATGGAAGCCTTCGGCGCCGAAGGCAGCGGCGGGTTGCGCCCCGCGCTCGAACGCGTACTCGAGGCGGCGCTCGAGGATGGCTTGATCGTCGACGCCGTTCTGGCCGAGAGCCGGGCGCAGCGCCAATCCTTCTGGAAGATCCGCGAGGACATGGCCGACGCGCAGAAGCACGAGGGCGTGCCGATCCGCCATGACGTCGCGGTGCCGGTTAGCCGCGTTCCCGAATTCCTCGATCGCGCGATCATCGCCTGCCGCAGCGCGCTCCCGGGCGCCCGCATCGTGGCGTTCGGCCATGCCGGCGACGGCAACATCCACTTCAATCTGCTGCCGCCGAAGGGCGGAGATGCGAAGCTGTTCCAGAACGAGATCGCGCGGATGAACCGCGTGGTCCACGATGTCGTCACCGACATGGGTGGTTCCATCTCGGCCGAGCACGGCATCGGTCGGCTGCGGCGCGACGAGCTGGCGCACTACAAGCCGGCGCTCGCGCTTGCGGTGATGCGCAGCCTCAAGCAGGCCCTCGATCCCCAGAACCTGCTGAACCCGGGAAAGGTGATCTGATGGGCTACACGCCGCCGATCGACGAGATCCGCTTCGCCCTCGAGGACGTCGCTGGAATCGACCGGCTGCGCAATTTGCCGGGTGGCGAGTTGATCGAAGCTCAGACCGTCACGCAGATCTTCGCCGAGGCGGGCAAGTTCGCGCGCGACGTGATCGCCCCGCTCAGCCGTGACGGCGACAGGATCGGTTCCAAGCTCGAGAATGGTGTCGTGCGCACGCCGCCGGGTTGGCGCGACGCCTATCGCGCCTTCGTCGATGGCGGATGGAACACGCTCGCCTTCGATTCCGCGCATGGCGGACAGGATCTGCCTTGGGGCGTGTCGACCGCCGTGTCGGAGATGTGGCAATCCGCCGACCTTTCCTTCTCGCTCTGCCCGTTGCTCACGGCCGGCGCCACCGACTTGCTCCGCGCCCATGGCAGCGCAGCGCAGAAGGCGACCTACCTGTCGCGCATGGTCGCCGGCACGTGGACCGGCACCATGAATCTGACGGAGCCGCAGGCCGGTTCCGATGTCGGCGCGCTCAAGACCCGCGCAGTGCCGGCAGGTGATCACTACCGGATCATCGGTCAGAAGATCTTCATCACCTTCGGCGACCACGATCTCACCGACAACATCGTTCACATGGTGCTTGCCCGAACCCCGACGGCGCCGCAGGGTTCGCGCGGCATCTCGCTGTTCATCGTCCCGAAATTCCTCGTCGATGCCGATGGCTCGCTCGGCGCGCACAACGATTTGCGCGTGGTCGGGTTGGAGCACAAGCTCGGGATCCATGCCTCCCCGACCTGCGTGATGGCGTTCGGCGACGGCGGCGGTGCGACCGGCTATCTGATCGGCGAGGAAAATCGCGGACTGGAATACATGTTCACGATGATGAACAACGCCCGCCTCGGCGTCGGCCTGCAAGGCGTCGCGATCGCCGAGCGCGCCTACCAGGCGGCGCGCGACTATGCCCGCGGGCGGGTGCAAAGCCGAGAAATCGGATCACGCGCGCCCGAAGCCGTGGCCATCATCCGACACCCCGACGTCCGAAGGATGCTGCTGATGATGCGCACGGGCGCCGAGGCCGCGCGGGGACTTACCTATCTGGCGGCCGTCGAACTCGATCTCGCTCGGCGCCACCCTGATTCGGAGACGCGCGCGCGGCATCAATCCCGTGTCGATCTCCTGATCCCCGTCGTCAAGGCATGGTCGACCGACCTCGGCGTCGAGATCGCTTCGCTTGGTGTTCAGGTTCACGGCGGCATGGGCTTCATCGAGGAGACCGGCGCCGCGCAGCACTATCGCGATGCGCGGATCCTGCCGATCTACGAAGGCACCAACGGCATCCACGCCAATGATCTGGTGTTTCGCAAACTGGGTCGCGACGAGGGCGCGGCGGCGGCGAGCTTCTTCGCCGAGGTCACCGCGATCGTCGACACGCTCGCAGGCATGGCCGGTGACGACGCCACGGTCATCAGCACGCAATTGCGCCACGGCGCCACTGCACTCGCCGATGCGACGACGCAAATGGTGGCGATCCAGAAGCGCGATGCGCGCGCCGCCGCTGCTGGCGCGGCGCCGTATCTTCGACTTTTCGGGCTGGTCGCAGGCGGATTCATCATGGCGAAAGCTGCGTGTGTCGCGCTGCAGGCACTCTCGCGGAGCAAAGAGAACGCGACCTTCCTGCGCTCGAAACTCGTCAGCGCGCGTTTCTACGCCGATCACTGGTTGAGCGCTGCGCCGTCGCTCGTGCACGCCGTGACGTCGGCGAGCGCGAGCGTGCTCGCTCCCGACGACGCAGAAATCTAGGCGCGCGCGCGGGTTGACATTCCGCCGCGAAATGAGTCGCGCGTGAATCTGGGCGCTGCGGCAAATTTTCGCTTGCATCGGGGGGGGGTTGGTCCCAAAAAGCGCGACGCGCAACCGTTGTCGCCGTCCGCGGCGACTTTAGGAGGATGATGGACTAGAGATGGGCAAAGTTACGAAGCTGGGCGTGGTCCCTGGTGGTCGACGCGGTGAGTCCCTGAAGTCTCAGACGAACATCGCACGCGTTTCCCCGGCTCTGGTACCTGCCGAGCCCCTCTCTTCTCCTCCTCCCTTTGCTGCCAACCAACAATCCGGAGACGTGGTCCAGAAGGACCACTTCATCGAACGCAACGGCGTCAAATTCGCAGGCACGCATCTGCTCGTTGAGTTGTGGGGCGCCGAGAATCTCGGCGATCTCGATCTCACCGATCAGGCGCTGCGCGAATGCGTCGACGTGTCCGGCGCGACGCTGCTGCACATCCATCTGCATCATTTCGGTCCGGGCTCCGGGCTCTCCGGCGTGGCGGTGCTGGCGGAGAGTCACATCTCCATCCACACCTGGCCGGAGCGCGGCTATGCGGCGCTCGATCTGTTCATGTGCGGCATCGCGGATCCCTATCGCGCGATTCCCGTGCTGAAGCGCGCGTTCGAGCCGAAGAGCGTGCAGATCTCCGAGCAGAAGCGCGGAGTGCTGGCGTGACTGTGCGGCCGGCGCCCACCGGCGCCGGCCCCGGTGACTGGTTCCAGGAGCGGCTCTATCCGCATGTCCGACAGAGCTTCGAGATCACGAAGCTCCTGTATCGCGAGCGGACGGCGCATCAGGATCTGATCATCTTCGAGACGCCGAACTATGGCCGGGTGCTGGCGCTCGATTCCGTCATCCAGGTCACCGAGCGCGACGAATACGTCTATCACGAGATGCTGACGCATCTGCCGATCCTCGCCCATGGCCGGGCGCGGCGCGTCCTGATCATCGGCGGCGGCGATGGCGGCATCCTGCGCGAAACGCTGCGTCACCGATCCGTCGAGAGCGTGACCATGGTCGAGCTCGACCGCTCGGTCATCGACATGTGCCTGAAATACATGCCGACGATCCCCGCCAGTGCATTCAAGGACACGCGCACGAACCTCGTGATCACGGACGGCGCCAAATTCGTCGCCGAGACGCAACAGCGGTTCGACGTGATCATCGTCGACTCAACCGATCCGATCGGCCCCGGCGAGGTGCTCTTCACCGCGGAGTTCTACCGCAATTGCCATCGCAGCCTGACGCCGGGCGGCGTGCTGGTGAATCAGAACGGCGTGCCGTTCATGCAGGCCGGCGAGGTCACGATGACCTATCGCCGGCGCAAGAAGAGCTTTGGGGATGTCGGCTTCTATGTGGCGGCGGTGCCGTCCTACTACGGCGGGTTGATGGCGCTGGGCTGGGCCTCGGACGATCCGAAGCTGCGGCAGGTGCCGGCGGCGACGCTCGCCAGGCGCTTCGCCGCCGCGAAGCTCAAGCGCACGCGCTACTACACGCCCGCCATCCACCGCGCCGCTTTCGCGCTCCCCGCTTTCGTGCTGCCGCATATGCGCTGACGCCGTCGGCTCATCGCATCAGCGCCGGCAGCCAGAGCACGATCGCCGGGAACGCGACGATCAGGGCCAGACGCACCACATCGGCCGCGACGAACGGGATGATCCAGCGAAACAGCAGCCCCGCCGGCAGATCGAGCGTGGATTGCACGACGAACAGATTCATGCCCACCGGCGGCGAGATCAGACCGAGTTCGACCACCATCACGATGACGATGCCGAACCACACCGGATCGAAGCCGAGCCCGGTCACGATGGGAAAGAAGATCGGCACCGTGAGGAGGATCATCGACAGCTCCTCGAAGAACGTGCCGAGCACGACGTAGAGCGCGCAGATCGCGGCGATCACGACATAGGGCTCGACCCCGAACGACATCACGAAGCCCTGCAGCGCACGCGGCAACCCCGTGAAGTTCATGAGGTTGGAGAACAGCAGAGCACCGATCAGGATCAGGAACAGCGCCGCCGAGAGCCGCGCCGTCTCGGCGGCGCATGCCATGAATTCCCGCCATCCCATGGTTCGACGCAGCGCCGAAAAGACGAAGGCGCCGAATGCGCCGACGCCGGCGGCCTCGGTCGCCGTGAAGACGCCGAAATAGAGGCCGCCCATGATCAGCGCGAACAGCGCCACCACGGGCCCGACGCGACCGAGCAAGCGCAGCCGTTCCGCCCAGGGCGCGCGTTCCCCCGCCGGACCGGCGGCGGGGCGTCGCCAGACGATCGCGCGGATCGTCGCGGCATAGAGGAACACCGCTAGCAGACCCGGCACGACACCGGCCATGAAGAGCTTGGCGATGTCGGTGCCGGTCATGATGCCGTAGATCACCATGATCACCGACGGCGGGATCAGAATCCCCAACGTCCCGCCGGCGCAGATCGACGCGCAGGCGAGCCCGCGGTGGTAGCCGTAGCGCAGCATCGACGGATAGGCGACCTTCGAGAAGGTTGCGGCAGTGGCGATCGCCGAGCCGCAGACCGCCGCGAACCCGCCGCACGCGAGCACCGTCGCTACCGCCAGCCCGCCGCGGCGATGGCCAACGAACGCGTTGCAGACCGCATAGAGATCCGCGGCGATCCCCGAACGCGCGATGAAGCTGCCCATGAGGATGAACATCGGCACGACCGAGAGTTCGTAGCTCATGGTGTTGGAGACGGGGATCTGGCCGAGCAGCGACAGCGCCGCCATCGGCGAAATCGCCAGCGCGATCCCGCCGGCGCCGACCAGCACCATCGCGAAGCCCACGGGCACGCCGATCAGCAGCAACAGCGTCAGCGACCCGAAGGCCGACAGCGCCACCGCCCAAGCCGTCACGCCTGCGCTCCTCGCCGCGCGGCCCGCAAGGCCACATACGCCGCCGCGACGAACACGCACGCGGCAACCGCCATCAACACCGCCATGGTGCAAGCGACGAGACCGCGTGGCACGCCAAGCTGCATGGTCGTCTCACCGACATCGAGCAAAGCCTGGCCGCGCAGCCACATGCGCCAGGCGACGGCGCCCGCGATGAGCGCGCAGACGAGATCGCCGAAGCTCGCCTGCCAGCTGCGCGTGCGCAGACCGAGATACGCCTCGAACAGATCGATGCTGATGTGCTCGCGTCGGGCGGTAGCGATCGGCATGCCGGCGAACACCACGAGCCCCATCAGGATCTCGGTCATCTCGAACCCGCCCCAGAGCGGCTTCGAAAAGAAGTAGCGCCCGACGACATCGATGCTGGTCACCACCATCATCGCCAAGATCATTCCGGCGCCGATCGTCTCCAGCACCGCGCCGAGCCGGCCAAGCGGCACCGAGGGGACACGCTGCGGCGTGCCGCCCTCGGCCTTCGTTTCAACGCGCGTCGCGCTGCCTTGCGCAGCGCTCACGGAATGTTCACGCGCTTGGCCGCGCGATACTGCTCCGCCATGCCGCGGGCGTAGCCGAGGATCTCGTCGCCCGGCAGGTTGCGCTTCTTCGCCTCGGCCAACCATTCCTGCTCGAGCACCACGAGCGCCGCGCGGGTCTTGTCGATCTCGCCATCGGCGAGCGTGACGAACTGCACCCCGTTCTTGTCGAGCGCAGCGCGGCCGAGATTGTCGCCGTTCGTCCACGCCCACCCGGACATCAACGCGACCGCGAGCCCGGAATGCTTCTCGAACGCGCGCTTCTGTTCCGCCGTCAGGCCGTTCCATCTGGCTTCGTTGATCGCCAGCCAGAAGGTGTCCGTGTAGAGCCCGCCGGGGAAGCGCGTCGCGCCCTTGATCACCGGCGTGATCTTGAAGAACTCGATCGATTCCTGCGGGAACGTGATGCCGTCGGCGACGCCCGATGTCATCGCCTGCTGCGCTTCGGTCGGCGGCAGTTGCAGCGGCGCGCCGCCCAGCGCCTGGATGATCCGCCCGGTCACATTGCCACCGACGCGGATCTTCTTGCCCTTGAGGTCTTCCAGCGTCTTCAGCGGCTCGCCGCGCATGAAGATGTAGGGTTCCGTATGCACCCAGAGCCCGAGCACCTTCGCGCCCTTGTGTTCGTTGTAGCGTGCGCCGTAGCGCTCATAGGTCAGCCATGACGCGGCGGCGCCCGCCCACGGATCGGGCGACATGAACGGCAGATCCATGATCTGCGTCATCGTGAACCTGCCGGGATTGTGACCCGAGACGCCGTAGCCGACATCGATCACGCCGTTCACCACGAAGTCGAAATACTCCGGCGGCCTGCCGATCGATGACGACATCAGCTCCAGCTTCAACGTGCCGTTGGATTCACGCTCGATCGCGCGCGCCCAGGGCTCGATGATCCCACGCGGGATGAGATGATGACCGGGCAGCCAGGTGCCGATCCGCAGCGTCGTCGGCGTCTGCGCCGAAGCGCTCCCGGCGAATGTGAACGCCAGGCCGGCAAGGGCCAAACGGAACAGACTATTCATGGCGTGGGGCCTCCCCTCTCGTGTGAATGCGGATCGTCCGCATAGAGCCGCACTGCCGCGTTGCAATCAAGAGCCGGAAGGCTCCTCGAACGGCCAATCGACCGCGCCGGCATGGGTCACGGCGCCGAGATGCGCCGGCCCGACGCTCATCGCGTATTTCTCGAGCAGCCCCGCCAGTCTTTCGCGCGGCGGCCTCTGCCAGGCCGCCCGCCGCGCCGCGAACTCCGCCTCGCTCAATCTGACGTCGATCGTCCCGGCTTGCGCGTCGATGCGGATGATGTCGCCATCGCGAATCAGCGCGAGCGGTCCGCCCAACGCCGCTTCAGGGCTGGCGTAGCCGATGCACATGCCGCGCGTGGCGCCGGAGAACCGGCCATCGGTGAGCAGCGCCACCTTCTCGCCCATGCCTTGACCGTAGATCAGCGCCGTGAGTCCGAGCATCTCGCGCATGCCGGGTCCACCCTTGGGCCCCTCGTTGCGCACGACCAGCACCGAGCCCGCCTCGTAGCTGCGCGCATGCACCACGGCGACCGCGTCTTCCTCGCAATCGAAGACGCGCGCCGGGCCCTCGACCACCAATTTCTTCAACCCTGCGACCTTGAGCAGGGCACCATCCGGACAGAGATTGCCCTTGAGCACCACCAGGCCGCCGGTCGGCGACAGCGCGCGCGCAATCGGCCGCACCACCTCGCCGTCGGGCGACGCGGCGGCACGAGCGATCTCGCCGATCGTATGGCCGTCGATCGTCGGGCAGTCCTCATGCAGACATCCCGCTTCCAGCAAGGCGCGCAGCACCACCGCGACGCCGCCGATCTCATGGACGTCCTTGGCGAGGAAGCGTCCGCCAGGCTTCAGATCGGCCAGCAGCGGCGTGCGCTTGAACACCTCGGCCACGTCGTCGAGGGTGAAGCGGATGCCCGCCTCATGCGCGATCGCCGGCAGATGCAGACCGGCATTCGTCGAGCCGCCCGTCGCGGCAACGACGGCGCAGGCATTCTCCAGGCTCTTGCGCGTGACGAGATCGCGCGGCAGAGGCCCGCCTTCGCGCAAGACCCGCATCACGGCATGGCCGGCAGCGCGCGCGATCGCGCTGCGGATCGCGAAGACCGCGGGCACCATGGCTGAGCCCGATGGCGCAAGACCGAGCGCCTCCGACACCATCGCCATGGTATTGGCAGTGAACTGACCCGCGCAGGAGCCGATCGTCGGCAGGCAGGCGCGTTCCAGACTCTCGAGCTCGCTCGCTGTCATCTCGCCGGTCATGACCGCGCCGACGCCCTCATACGCATCCAGCGCCGTCACATCCTTGCCGCGCCAGCGGCCGGGCAGCGCGCTGCCGCCATAGACGAAGACCGACGGCGTGTTGCAGCGGACCATGCCCATCATCACCCCGGGCAGCGTCTTGTCGCAGCCGCCGAAACCGACCAGCGCGTCATAGGCATGGGCGCGCATCACGGCCTCGATCGAATCCGCGATCAGCTCGCGGCTGATCAGGCTGAAGCGCATGCCCCGGTGATTCATCGACACGCCGTCGGAGACGGCGATGGTCGTGAACTCCCGCGGCGTGCCGCCCGCTTCGCGCACGCCCGATTTCGCCTCCGCGGCCTGCGGCCCGAGCGTCAGCGAACACGGCGTCGTCTCGCCGTGGGTGGACACGATTCCGACGATCGGCCGCGCGAGATCCTCATCCGACAATCCCATCGCGCGCCAGAAGGCGCGATGTGGCGTGCGGTCGAGCCCGTCGATGGCGATGCGCGAGCGCAGCTTCACGCTCACATCGCCTCGCGCAGCAGCGCCTCGACGCTCTCTGCGGTCAGCGGCCGCGGATTTGTCGCCGCGGTGTGATCCTTGAGCGCATGCGGAATCACGCCGGCGAACATCGCCTCGGTGACCCCCATCGCGCGCAAGCCCGTGGGCAGTCCGAGCCGCGCATTGAGTTTGGTCACATGGTCGGCGAGATCGGTGCTCTCCGGCAGGTTCATCACCTGCTTGAGACGCGCGTATTTCCATCCGATGCCGTTCACACCCGCGTTGAAGCGCAGCACCGCGGGCATCACGACCGCGTTCAACGTGCCGTGATGCATGTTGATCGGCTGAATCGCGCCAAGCGGATGGGAGAGCGCGTGCACGGCGCCGAGCCCCTTCTGAAACGCCATCGCGCCTTCCATCGACGCCATCATCATGTTCCAGCGCGCGTCGCGATCCCGGCCATTCGCCATCGCGCGTTCGAGGCTGGCGGCGACGCGCATCGCGCCGTCGAGCGCGATCGCCTCCGCCGGCGGGTTGTTGGCCGGCGCGAGGAACGTCTCGACGCAATGCGCCATGGCGTCCATGCCGGTGGCCGCCGTGATCTTCGCGGGCAGATCGAAAGTGAGCTCGGGATCGCAGAGCGCGAGGCGCGGGATCAGATACGGGCTGACCAGCGCCAGCTTGCGACCATCCCCGAGGATCACCACCGCGCCGCGCCCGACTTCGCTGCCGGTGCCCGATGTGGTCGGCACCGCGATCACCGGCGCGACAGCCGGCGTGATCCGCGCGACGCCGCCTTCGATGACCATGTACTGCGTCAGCGCGCCCGGATGCGTGGCGAGCAGCGCGACGGCTTTGGCAAGGTCCATCGCCGAGCCGCCGCCCACCGCCACCAGCCCATCGCAGCCGTGCTCGCGATAGACAGCCAGCGCCAGCATGGTCGCCGCTTCGGTTGGATTCGAAGGCGTGCCATCGAAGACCGCCAGCGGCTTGGGCGCCATCGCGTCGATGACGCGCTGCGCCACGCCGGCGGCGACGACACCCTTGTCGCTGACGAGCAGCGGCCGCGTGATGCCGGCGAGCTTCATTTCGTCCGGCAGCATTTTGATCGCGCCGAAATCGAACTGGATACGCGTGAGATAGGTGATGAGTGCCATGTTCCCTCCTGGATCGGCCCAGCATAACAAGGAATCCGGCGCGGTCCGCCAGTCAGCGCTTGGGCAGTCAGCGCTTGAGCAGTCAGCGCTTGGGCAGTCAGCGCTTGGGCGACGGCTTGAGGGTGAGGCCCCTGCCCTTGGCGATGGCGGCATTGCCGAAGCGCTCACGAACGGCATCGACGGCGCGTTCGAGCTTCTCGTTCGGCTTCGGGCCGCGATCGAAGAGATCGGGCATGGCCGCGTCCGCAGCGGCGACGATCTCGCCCGCGCCGATTCCGATCAGCCGGAAGCGGCGCGCGCCAAGTTCGGGCGCCAGCAGCACACACGCAGCCTTGAACAAGTCATTGGCGAGCTGCGTCGGGCGCGCCAGCTTGCGGCGGCGCGTGAGGATCCTGAATTCCGACGTCCTGAGCTTCAGCACGATCGTCGAAGTCGCCGCATCCGCGGTCTTCAGCCGACGCGAAAGCTTCTCCGCCAAGGGCCAGAGCTCCGCCTCGAGCGCGGCACGATCGATCAGATCATGATCGAATGTCGTCTCGCAGGAGATCCCCTTGGCGTCGCGCTCGGCCACGACGATGCGCTCGTCGCGCCCGAAGGCAAGATCGGCGAGACGCTCGCCCCAGCTGCCGAAGCGCATGCGCAAGCCGCGTTCGCCGAGCGCCTGAAGCTGAGCGATCTGCTCGATGCCCTCCGCGGCCAGGGTCGCGCCGGCCTTCGGTCCGATACCCGGCAGGACGCGGACATGCTTGGTCGCAAGGAAGGCCACCGTCTCGGCCTTGCCGATCACGCCGAAGCCTCGCGGCTTGTCGAGCTCAGACGCGAGCTTGGCGAGCAGCTTGTTGTGGCTCATCCCGACCGAGACGGTGATGCCGAGCTCGGTCTCGATGCGCCGGGCGACATCCGCCAGGACGATCGCCGGCGGCCGACCGTGATGCTTCTCGGTTCCCGCCAGATCGAGGAATGCTTCGTCGAGCGACAGCGGCTCCACGAGCGGTGTGGCATCCAGGAAAATCGCGCGGACCTGCGCACTGACCTCGGCGTATTTCGCCATGTTCGGGCGCAGGATCACGGCCTCGGGACAGAGCTGCACGGCCTTGTACATCGGCATCGCCGAGCGCACGCCGGATTTGCGGGCGATGTAGCAGGCGGTCGTCACCACGCCGCGCCGCCCTCCGCCCACGATCAGCGGCTTGTCCTTCAGCGACGGATCGTCGCGCTTCTCGATCGACGCGTAGAAGGCGTCGCAGTCGATATGCGCCAGCGTCAGCGTGAACAGATCCGGGTGGCGGGTCAGCCGCGTCGAGCCGCAGCACACGCACTGCGTCGCCTCGTCGTGGTCGACGGGCGCAAGACAATCGCGGCAGAACCCCGAAATCATGGCGCGGCAACGTTACCACGCGCTGTGAGGCCGCCGCAGGTCAGGAGACGCGGCCGGCGAAGCTGAGCAGAAAGTCGCGCACGCGCTCGCTCGCCGGGGACAAGCGGCGGCTCTTCGGCGCCACGATGAAGATGCCCTGTTCGGTGATGTGCTCGTCGGCGACCGGACGGATCAGCCGGCCGCGGCGCACCGAATCCTCGACCACGTGGTGCCAGCCAAGCGCGATGCCCTCGCCCTCGGCCGCGGCTTGGAGCACGAGCGCATAGTCGTTGAGCCGCAGCCCCTTGCCCTTGTCTTGCCACGCGTGGCCCATCGCCGTGAACCAATCGCTCCAGCCCGGGCGCGACCGAAACGGCTCGTCGAGATGGATCAGATTGAGCCGCGAGAGTTCGGCAAGATCGGCCGGCATCTGGGCCATCCGATAATGCGGACTGCAGACCGGATAGATGCGATCCGGCGCCAACAGCCAGCTGTCGTAGTCCGGCCAGGCGCCGTCGCCGCGATAGATCCCGAGATCGATGCCCTCGGCGGCCAGATCCACGTCCTTGTCGGTGGTGATCATGCGCAGTTCGACGTCGGGCTGCGCGACATGGAAGCGGGCGAGCCGCGGCACCATCCAGTAGGCCGCGAACCCCGTCGACGTCGCGAGACTCACGCGGTGGTCGCCGTGCCGACGCTTGAGCTCCTCGACGGAGCGGCGGATATGCGCGAGCCCGATGGTGACGTCATGCGCCAAACGCTCGCCCACCTCGGTCAGCTCGACGCGTCGGTGGTGGCGATGGAAGAGCCCGACGCCGAGACTCTCCTCGAACTGCTTCACCGCAAACGACACGGCCGCCTGGGTGACGTTCAACTCGCGGCCGGCAGCCGTGAACGAGCCCAGCCGCGCCGCGGCCTCGAAGGCGAAAAGCGCGCTCGGCGATGAGATCAGGCTACGGAGGCTTTGCATAAGACCACCTTGGGCAATACCCAAGAATTTTTGAGTCTTGGCCGCGCAATGTCAAACGCTACGCTGAAAGCATCTGCCGCCGAAAACTGCGGAAACATGGGTTCTCGTTGCGACGCGCACTCACTGAAGCGCTTCTTATCGAGGATCGGCTCGGCGCCGAAGTCATCGAGCTTCAAGCATCGAGCTTCAAGCATCGAGCTTCAGGAGGTAGGGGGAAAAAGATGAAGACACCGATCAGGAATTCCGCACTGGCTTTGCTTGGAAGCATGGCTCTGCTTCTTGGCAGTGCCGCCGCGCCGCATGCCCAGCAGGTCACGCTGCGCTTCGCGCATAACCTGTCAACCACCGAGCCGTTCCATCTCGCCGCGGAGCGCTTCGCCGAGAATGTGCGCAAGGCGTCGAACGGCGACATTCGCGTCACCGTGTTCCCGAGCGAACAACTCGGGCCCAACAAGGAGATCCTTCAGCTGGTCCAGCAGGGCGCCAACGTCATCACACTGACGGATCCCGGCTACATGGCTGACTTCGTGCCGGATTTCGGCATCCTCGCGGCGCCGTATCTGGTCGCCAATCCGGCCGATTTCGCAAAGGTGCTCGCGTCGCCGCTCTATCGCGAACTGGTCGCCAAGTCTCGGGAGCGCGGCCTGATGCCGCTCGCGTTCAATTGGTACATCGGCAGCCGCAACGTGATCTCGAACCGGGAAATCCGGACGGTCGAGGATTTCCGCGGTCTCTCGATCCGGGTGCCGCCGATCCCGATGTATCAGAAAACCTTCGAAGCGCTCGGCGCACGCCCCGTGACATTGCAATGGGCCGAGGTCTACACGGGTTTGTCCCAGGGCGTGGTCGACGCCGCCGAAGCGCCGCTGCCGACCATCTTCGGCACCCGCCTCCACGAGGTCCGCAAGAACGTCGCGATGACGCGGCATTTCGCAGCCTTCCTTGGCATCATCATCAACGCCAACTTCCTCGACAAGCTGCCGGAAGCGCAGCGCACGATCCTGCTCAAGGAAGCGCAGGAATCCGGCGAGTGGCTGTTCAAGGCGACCCTCGAGAAGGAGGCGACGGTCGTCGCCGATCTGCAGAAGAACGGCGTCAAGATCGTCGAGGTCACCAATGTCGAGGATTTCCAGAAGGCGACGGCGCCCGTCTATGCGGGCTTCACGAATTGGACGCCCGGGCTGCTCGACCGCGTACGGGGAATCCTCAAGGGATCCTGACGCGCAGCAGTCGATTTCACCATGACGGACGCAACGGTCCCGGCACGCAATCCCCAAACGGGAATGCTGGCCGGGATCGGACGCTTCACGCGCGAGGCCGAGAATGCGGTCTTCGTCACCGGCATCGTCATCATCGTCGCCAGCGTGATCTGGGGCGTGCTGACGCGCTACGTCTCTCAGAAGCCGGCCGCCTGGACCGGAGAGGTCGCATCCATCGCGTTCTGCTGGGTCGGGTTCATCGGCGCCGCGTACATCTATGGCGGGAACAGCCACCCGCGGATCTTCGACTCCACGACGATCTCACGCATGATGCCGCGCCGTGTGCTCGGCTTCATCAGCGTCGCGCTGCAGATCGTGGTGCTCGTCGCCGTCGGCGCGCTCGCGCTCAAGCAGTTTCGCATCAACATGACCAATCCGACCGCGGTGCTCAGGCTTCCCGGATCGATCTACTACTTGCCGATCGCCTGGTTCAGCATTGCGTCGCTCGTCCGCCTGCTCTCCAGGAGATAGGCGATGGATCTGCTGCCGATGGCGGTGTTTCTGATCGGACTCTGCGTCGGCGCGCCGGTTGCGATCGCGCTCGGCGCCGGATCGCTCGTGTTCTTCCTCTTCGCGACCGGCGTTCCGGCAGAGGCATTTGCCCAGAAGCTGCAATCCTCTTTCGGCTCGTTCCCGCTCCTCGCGATCCCGCTCTTCATCCTCTCCGCCGCTCTCCTCAATCTTTCCGGCGTATCCCAGCGGCTGTTCGAACTCGTCGACACGCTGGTCGGCCGCAGCGTCGGCGGGTTGGGCAAGGCCAACATCCTTCTGGCGACGCTGATGGGCGGCATCTCCGCCTCGGCCGCCGCAGACGCCGCCATGCAAGCCAAGCTCGTGGGCATGCCGATGGTCGCGCGCGGCTATCCCCGCCCCTTCGTCTCCGCGATCATCGCTGCATCCTCGATCATCACGCCGATCATCCCGCCGGGCATCGGTTTCATTCTCTATGGCGCGATGACCGAGACGTCCATCGGTCGACTCTTCGCCGCCGGCGTCGTTCCCGGGCTGCTGCTCTGCGCGACTCTGATGATCACCGTCCATCTCGTGGTCAAGCGCACCGGATACGGCGCCGCCGCCGCGCAGCAGCGCGCCGCGCAGGGCAGCGTCGCAAGCCGGCTGCTGAGCGCGACACGGCGCGCGGCAATCGCGCTGCTGATGCCCTTCTTCATCGTCTTCGGCATCCGCTACGGAGTATTCACGCCGACCGAGGCCGGCGCCATTCTGGTGGTGATCGCGCTCATCTATGGCACGCTCATCTATCGCCAGCTCGGTCTGCGCGACATCGGCACCGCGATCCACGAGACGGTCGAGGCGACCGCCTCGCTCATGCTGATCGTCGCCTTCGCGACCGCCTTCGCCTTTTACCTCACATGGGAAGGCATCCCGCAGGAAGTGCTGCGCTTCCTGCTGGCGCGCGTCAGCGAGCCCTTGTTGGTTCTGCTGGTCCTCAACCTGGTGCTGCTCGTCGCCGGCATGTTCCTCGATACGGTCTCGGGGATGATCATCCTGGTCCCGATCATCCATCCCATCGCCGTGCGCGTCGGCATCGATCCCGTGCATATCGGACTGATCGTCGTGCTGAATCTGACCATCGGCGGCGTGACGCCGCCGGTCGGGCTTCTGATGTACCTCTCGAATGCGATTCTCGGCTGCTCGGTCGCGGAATTCACCCGCGCCTCGATGCCCTTCTTCGTGGCGCTGATCGTCGTTCTCGCGCTCGTCGTGCTGTTTCCCGCACTCAGCCTCACCGTCCCGAACTGGTTGTTCGGCTAGTCGATCATCGCGAAACCTCAGGAGGAACCCATGCCTGCTCCCGACATGAAAGCGCTGCACGCGAGAGTCGCCCGATTCAAGGATCTGAAATCGAGCTCGGAGGCCTTCGTCGATACGCGCATCCCCGAATACAACCGTGAGATCTTCAACATCATCGGCCGAGGCGTGACCGAGAACCCGCTGCTCGCGCCGGCCATCGCCGATAATCGCGACTTCAACATCTCGATGCTGAAATCAGAACCCGGCAAGGGTTCGTCGCTGCACGATCACGACACCATCGAAGTGTTCCTGCCGCTCACCGGGAAATGGCGCATCGGTCTGGGCGACAATGGCGAAGAGGAAATCATCCTCGACGCCTTCGATTTCTTCTCTTGTCCGCCGGGCGTCATGCGCAGCGTCACGAATATCGGCGCCGCCGCGGGCTGCATCCTCGCTATCCTTGGCGGCACCGATCCGGGACGCGCGCGCTGGTCGCCGACCATCAATGCCAAGGCGCGCGAGCTCGGCATGGTCGTCGACGCGAAGGGCGATCTGGTGAAGATCAAGTAGCGGGCGCGTCCGCGCAGCGGTAGCGACGCGCATCTCCGGCAGGGTATGCTCATACGACTGAGCCTGCACCCCGTCTCCGGAAGCCCCATGCGATCGACCGACTCTGACGCCGCCGTCGAGACGGATTTCGGTTTCGACAACAGCTACGCGAGGCTGCCGACGCGTTTCTACGCGCGGCTCGACCCCACGCAGGTCGCGTCGCCTCGTCTGATCAAGCTGAACCATCACCTGGCGCAAGAGCTCGGCCTCGACCCCGACTCCCTCGACTCGGACGTCGGCGCCGCCATCGCCGCAGGCAATCGCTTGCCGCCCGGCGCGGCGCCGCTCGCGATGGCCTATGCCGGCCACCAATTCGGACATTTCGTTCCGCAGCTCGGCGATGGGCGCGCGATCTTGCTGGGAGAGGTGATCGATCGCCATGGCATGCGGCGCGACATCCAGTTGAAGGGTGCGGGACGCACGCCTTTCTCGCGCCGCGGCGACGGCCGCGCGGCGCTCGGGCCGGTCTTGCGGGAGTATCTCGTCAGCGAAGCCATGCACGCGCTGGGGATCCCGACCACGCGCGCGCTCGCCGCCGTCACGACGGGCGAAAGAGTCAATCGCGAGACCATCGTGCCCGGCGCCGTGCTCACGCGCGTTGCCGCGAGCCATGTCCGCGTCGGCACCTTCCAGTACTTCGCCGCGCGCGGCGACACGGATGCGATCAAGACGCTCGCCGACTATGTGATCGAACGTCACGGGCCGCAAGCCAAGGACGATGCACAACCCTATCTGACGCTGCTCGCCGACGTGATGGAGCGTCAAGCTGTTCTCATCGCGCGGTGGATGCTGGTCGGTTTCATCCATGGCGTCATGAACACCGACAACATGGCGATCTCCGGGGAGACGATCGATTTCGGCCCGTGCGCTTTCATGGATGCCTACGATCCGGCCACCGTATTCAGCGCGATCGACGAGACCGGGCGCTACGCCTATCGGAACCAGCCCCGCATCGCGCAGTGGAACCTCGCCCGCTTCGCCGAGACGCTGCTGCCCCTGATCGATCCCGATCCGCAACGCGCGGTCGATCTCGCCAGCGAAGTGATCGCCGCATTCGCCTCACGCTACGACACGCACTGGCTCGACGGCATGCGCCGCAAGCTCGGGCTGATCACCTCGGAGGACACAGATCGCGAGCTGATCCAGGCTCTGCTCGACGCGATGCACGCGAATGCGGCCGACTTCACGCTGACCTTTCGTCGGCTCTGCAGCGCTGCGCGGGATTGCGACGATCCGGGTGTCCCCGACGCGTGGTTCACAGACTGGCAAGCGCGCCTGGATCGCGATCCCCAGAGTGCCGACGAGCGCGCCGCGGCGATGCGGCAGGTCAACCCCGCGATCATTCCGCGCAATCATCGCGTCGAGCAGGCCATTGAAGCCGCCATCGAGCGCGACGATTTCGCGCCCTTCCACGCCTTGCTCGCGGCGCTCGCGACGCCCTACGAGGAGCGCATCGACGCAACGCCATACGCAGACGCGCCGCAACACAGCGAACGCGTGCTCCAGACCTTCTGCGGCACCTGAAGCGCGGAAGAGCACGAGCGGACTCAACCACCCCGCGCGGCTGCGCCGCGCTGCCCCTCCTCGAGTCGAGGTGGGGCGACGAGGAAATGGAATCGTCCCTCCTCGACTCGAGTATGGCGATTCACACATCGTCGAGACGATGTCCCTGCGACCGCAATCGATCGCCGAATGCGCACATCCCCTGCTGGCGCGGCACGCGCTAGGAGGGGTGGCAGCGCGCGTCAGCGCGCTGACGGGGAGGTCTCGTGGGACCTCCTCGGGCACAGACCCCTTCGAATTCAAGGAACCTCCCCGTCACGCGCTTCGCGCGTGCCACCCCTATCGCGTGCCGCGACAGGAGGGGATGAATTGCGGGTTGCGCTTCCGTTTTTTGGCTTGATCGACGCGATGCCGGCTCTCTCGTACCCACATCAAAATGCTGTGCAATCATGTGTGCATCCCCCAGCTCGACATGAGGAGGGGCAGCACGGCGCAGCCGCGCAGGGTGGTGAGTCGTCGCGCTACTCCGCGGCGCGCAGTGTGATGCCACGCTCCGCGAGCTTGCGCTCGAGGCGGGCCATCAGACCATCCAGTTCCTTGTGGTCGTCGGCGTCCATCATCATGCCCGGTGCGCGGACATGCGCCGACTTGATGACGCCGCGGCGGCGCAGGATTTCCTTGCGGATCGACAGGCCGATGCCCGGCTGCTGCTCATGGCGCACGACGGGCAGATAAAGATCGAAAAGATCTTCCGCGCCCTGGTCGTCGCCGGCAAAGAATTTTCGGCAGACCTCGACCAGCATCTCCGGATAAGCGAAGCCGGTATTCGCGCCATCGGCGCCGCGCCGCAACTCCTGCACGAAGTACAACGCCGTATTGCCGACGAGGATCGAGACACGGCGCTTGCGCTCGCCGGACGCCTCGGCCGCCCGCACTTTCGACAGCTTGCGATGGCCGGGGATGTCCTCGTGCTTGAGGATTTTGATGCTGTCATGCGTCTTGAGCAGGCGATTGACGCAGCCGATGGATATGTTGACGCCGGTCAGCGCCGGAAAATCCTGCAGTACGATCGGCACATTCGCGCCCAGCGTCTTGATGACCGCGGCGTAGTAGGTCTCGATCGCCTCGTCGGTCTTCAGCCCGGCGTTGGGCGCCACCATCACGCCTGCCGCACCTAGTTGCATCACCTTGTCGGTGAGCGACTTCATCACGGTCATGCCTGGCGCGCTGACTCCGACGATGACCGGAATCCGGCCGTTGACGCGCTTGAGCACGCGCTCGGCGAATTGCACGGATTCTTCCGGCGCGAGCTTCGGCGCCTCGCCCATCACGCCGAGGATCGTCATCCCGTCGCAGCCGACCTGGAGATAATAGTCGGTCATCTTGTCGGTCGATTCGAGATCGAGAGCGCCAGTGTCGGCGAACGGGGTGGCGGCGATGATGTAGACGCCCTTGGCGCTTTCATCGAGGAGGCGAGTCATGGCCTGAGATCCTTGAAATCCGGGGGGTTGTCCTCTCTTATGTACCGCCGCTGAGCGCACACGCGCCAGCGCTTTTCAGGTTCGACCGAGGGGACAGATGACGCGTTTCGATCTGGTGATCCGTGGCGGCAAGGTCGCCACGGCGAGCGAGACTTTCGATGCCGATGTCGGCGTGCGTGACGGCAGGATCGTCGCGCTGGGCAGCGCGCTCGAAAAGGGCGACAAGGAGATCGACGCACGCGGCAAGCTCGTGCTGCCCGGCGGGATCGACAGCCATTGCCACATCGCGCAGCTCTCTTCCAGCGGCGTGATGACGGCCGATGATTTCAAATCCGGCTCGGTGTCGGCGGCGTGCGGTGGCACCACGATGATCATTCCCTTCGCGGCGCAGCATCGCGGTGACTCGCTGCGCCAAGTGGTGAAGGAGTATCACGCCCGCGCCGAAGGCCAGTCGCTGATCGACTACGCCTTCCATCTCATCATTTCCGATCCGACGGAGCAGGTGCTCGGCCAGGAGCTCCCGGCGCTGATCCGCGACGGCTATACGTCGTTCAAGATTTACACGACCTACGACATGCTCAAGCTCAACGACCGCCAGATCCTTGACGTGATGGCGCTCGCGCGGCGCGAGGGCGCGATGATGATGGTCCACGCGGAGAACCACGACATCATCGCCTGGCTCTCGGACCAGCTGGTCAAGGCCGGGCGCAAGCAGCCCTCCTCGCACGCCATCGCGCATCACCCGATCGCCGAGAGCGAGGCCACGCATCGCGTGATCGCCCTCGCCGAGCTGCTCGATGTGCCCGTGCTCTTCGTTCATGTCTCGGCGAAGGAGGCGATAGATCAGATCCGCCAGGCGCAGGCACGCGGCCTCAAGATCTACGGCGAGACTTGCCCGCAATATCTTTTCCTCACGGCCGACATGATGGAGAAGCCCGGCGACGAAGGCGCGAAATGCATGTGCTCGCCGCCGCCGCGCGACAAGGCGAACCAGGAATTCGTCTGGCAGGGGCTGCGGGGCGGCGTGTTCGAGGTGTTCTCATCCGATCACGCGCCGTATCGCTTCGATGGGCCGAATGGCAAGAAGGCCGGCATGGCCGCTGGCGGCTTCAAGAAGGTTCCCAATGGCATTCCCGGCCTCGAGATCCGCCTGCCGATGCTGTTCTCCGCCGGCGTGCTCAACGACGTCATCTCGCTCAACCAGTTCGTCGCGATGACCTCGACCAACCACGCCAAGATGTACGGTCTGCACCCGCGCAAGGGCACCATCGCCGTCGGCAGCGACGCCGATATCTGCATCTGGGACACGACGGTCGAACGCACGATCACGCAGGCCGGGCTCCACGATGCGATGGACTACACGCCCTATGAAGGCATGAAGGTGCGTGGTTGGCCGGTCGTCGTGCTGTCGCGCGGCGAGATCGTCTCCGAGAATGGCCAGCCCGTCGGCAAGGTCGGGCGCGGTCGGTTCCTGCCTTGCGAGAAACCCGAGCCGGCGCGTCCGCGCGGGCGCTGGCCGTTCAATGCCGAAATCCAAGCCATCCTGGGTTGATCCATGCCAGCCAAAAAATTACCGCCACGCATCGTCGCCGTCGCCGCCGCCCAGATGGGCCCGATCGCGCGTGCCGAGACGCGCGCCTCCTGCGTCGCGCGGATGATCGCAATGCTGCATCAGGCCCATGCCAAGAGCTGCAAGCTGGTCGTCTTCCCGGAACTCGCGCTCACCAGCTTCTTCCCGCGCTGGCTGATCGAGGACGAGCGCGAGCTCGATTCCTTCTACGAGACGGCGATGCCGAACCCGGCGGTACAGCCGCTCTTCGACGAAGCGCGCAGGCTGGGCATCGGCTTCTATCTCGGCTACGCGGAGCTGAGCGTCGAGCAAGGCCGCAAGCGGCGCTTCAACGCCGCCGTGCTCGTCGACCAGCAGGGCAGGATCGTCGGCAAGTACCGCAAGATCCATCTGCCCGGCCACAAGGAGTTCGAACCGGAGCGCGCGTTCCAGCACATGGAGAAGCGCTATTTCGAGCCCGGCGATCTCGGCTTTCCCGTGTGGCGCACGATGGGCGGCATCATGGGCATGTGCATCTGCAATGATCGTCGCTGGCCCGAGACTTTCCGCGTGATGGGCCTCCAGGGCGCCGAGCTCGTAATGCTCGGCTACAACACGCCGGCCTTCAACGCCTGGGCTGCCGTGCATTCGGAACCCGAGCCCGAGCACCTGCGTCAGTTCCACAATCATCTCTCGATGCAGGCCGGCGCCTATCAGAACTCCACCTGGGTCGTGGGCACGGCGAAAGCCGGCATGGAGGAGAATTGCTCGCTGATCGGCGGCACCTGCATCATCGCCCCGACCGGCGAGATCGTGGCGCTCGCGCGTACCGTCGGCGACGAGTTGATCACCTATGATTGCGATCTCTCGCTCTGCACCTACGGCAAGGACACGACCTTCGCCTTCGCCAAGCATCGCCGCATCGAGCATTACGGCTTGATCGCCAGCCAGACCGGCGTGATCGAGCCGGCGTGATTTAGCCGGCGTGATTTAGCCGGCGTGATCGAGCCGCCGTGATCGAGCCGCCGTGATCCCGCGGGCAAGCGGCTGTTCGTGGCCTTCGTCGACACCGTGCGCAACGATGACGCCGGATTTGGCGCAGCAGACGCCACGACGTCCTCTGCGTACGATGTCCTGTACGCGGCCGACGACCTCCACGGCGAGGTCCAGACATTCCTCATCGCCATGACCTCTTGCGTCGCGGCAGGCGGCGTGTTGAAAGCCGGACTGACGGGATGCATCGGTGCGTCCCGCTCGATCGGGGGCCGCACGGGCAGACATGACGACCATCCATACGCTCGGCCTCGTCGGTCTCGGCACGATGGGCGCCAATTTCGCGCGCAATCTCGGCGAACACGGCGCGAGGCTCGTGCTCCTCGATACCGATCGCGCGCGCGCCACGCGGCTGGCGCAGGAACTCGGGCCATCGTCCAAGGCCGTCGAGACTCTTGCGGCGCTCGTCAGCGCCCTGCCCCGACCGCGCAATCTTTTACTCCTCGTCCCCGCCGGCGAGGCGGTCGATCAGGCGCTGGCCACGCTGATCGATCTGCTCGAACCCGGCGATGCCATGATCGATGGCGGCAATTCCTTCTGGCGTGACACTGAACGCCGCGCACGCAGGGCCGCCGAACGCGACATCGCCTTCCTCGGCTTCGGCGTGTCGGGCGGCGCCGATGGCGCGCGCCATGGCCCGGCCATCATGGCGGGCGGCGACAAGAACGCGATCGCCCGCGTCGCACCGATATTCAGCGCCGTCGCTGCGAAGCATTGCGATCAACCTTGCTTTGTCGCCTGTGGTCCGGGCGGCGCCGGACATTTCGTGAAGATGGTCCACAACGGCATCGAATATGCGGTCATGCAGCTGCAGGCGGAGATCTACGCGCTGCTGCGCGATCGCGGCCTCGCTGCGCCGCAGATCGCCGATGCATTCACGCGCTACAACGCCGGCGATCTCGGCTCGTTCCTGCTGGAATGCGCGATCCGCGCGCTGCGCGCCGAGGAGAGCGGCGGCGCGCTCGTCGACTTGATCATGGACACCGCGAGCCAGAAGGGGACCGGCGCCTGGGCAGCGATCGCCGCACTCGAACTCGGTATCCCCACGCCGTCGCTGGCCGAGGCGGTCTTCGCCCGCTGTCTGTCCGCGCTCAGGGACGAGCGGTTGGCCGAATCGCAGGAACTCGCGCCGCGTGCGCGCCGCGCGACGCTCGATCCTGAGGCGACACTCGATCGCTGCGGCGCGGCGTTGGGCGCGGCGAATGTGGCGATCCACGCCCAGGGCTTCGCACTGATGGAAGCCGCGTCCGGCGAACATGGCTGGTCGCTCGATCTCGGCGCCGTCGCGCGTGCGTGGCGCAATGGCTGCATCATCCGCTCGCACCTGATGGAGGTGATCGCCGATGCACTCGCGGGCGATCCGGCACCGCTCAATCTGCTGCGGCTCCCTGCGCTACGGCGCGAGTTCGACGCACGTGAGGCCGCATACCGGCAGCTGATGCGTGAAGCGGACCAGCAGCCCCTGCCCGTCCTGAGCGCCTCGCTCGCCTATGTCGACGGTTATCGGCAGCCGCGCTCGGGCGCCAACCTGATCGCTGCCCAGCGCGACGTCTTCGGCCGCCACGGTTTCGCGCGCCTCGACAGGCCGGGCAGGTTCAACGCGGAATGGCCCCGCGCGTGATGGTCGTGATCGTCATGGGCGTCGCCGGCTCGGGCAAGAGCACGGTCGGCCCACTGATCGCCAAGGGTCTCGGCGGCGACTTCGCCGAGGGTGACCAGTTTCACCCACCCGCCAACATCGCGAAGATGACGAGTGGCCAGCCGCTGAACGACGACGACCGCATGCCCTGGCTCGCGGCGATGGCCGCGGCGATCCGCAGCTGGGTGGAAGGCACGAAGCCGACCGTGCTGGCTTGCTCGGCGCTCAAGCAACGCTATCGCGACATTCTCGCGCACGATCAGCCGGACGTGCGCTTCGTCTATCTCCGAGGTGCGCAGGATCTGATCGGCGGCCGCATGGCGACGCGTTCCGGCCATTTCATGCCGAGTTCCCTGCTCGACAGCCAATTCCAGGCGCTCGAGGAACCCCGCGACGCCATCGTGCTGAACGCCTCGCAGGCGCCCGTGGCCATGGCGGCCGCAGCACTGGCGCAGTTACGCGCGTAGCGTTCAGATCGCGATGAATTCGATGCCGACGCCGAAAACTGAATCGGCCGGCACCACGAGCGAGCCCGCCCGACGAGCGAACTGAACGCCGGCATGCGCGAGCGCCGTCTCGCTGGCGCGCAGATCGCGCGTCGTCAGGACGTACCCCGCGAAGCCCGGCGTGCCGCCGATCCCCGCCGCGACAGGTCCTCCGAAGCGTGCTGCGACCTCGCTCGAACGCCGCACGAGAACGCGTCCACGCGCCGTCATGACATCGAGTCCGGCGTCGTGTCGCCGCACTGCGGCTTCGCCCTGCAGCGCCGCGAAATGGCCCTGCCACTGCTCGGGGCGATCCGCCTGCATCACGACAGCGGCGATTCCCTGCACCCCATTGGCGTGGCGCTGGAACTGCGGTTTCCAGAAATACTGCGGCGCCGTCTGTTGGCACGTGAACGTCACGGCTTCGGGCGCGCGAGGATCGGTCACGAAGGCGAGTGAGAAACCCACTGTCGCCGAGTTTCCAGCCGGCAGCACGGCACTCCGCGAGAAATCGAAAGGCGGGTAGGTGTTGAGGCCAGCGGCCGCGAATGCGGCGACATCGGCACGCGCGTCATGGCCTTCGAACACCAGCATCGCGAAACCCTCGCGCCGCCGAAGAAAGTCTCGCACGTAGACCCCGAAGCTGAACTCACCCACAGATGCTGGCGCAATCAGCTCCGGTCGATCGATCTCCAGGAGCTCGAGAAATGAACCGTCGAATTGGACCAGCCGGTTCGCCGTGCCCCAGGGATGCTGCGCGCGCGGCGTCAGCGTGAATCCGCAGGCCTCGTAGCGCGCCGCCGCCTGATCGAGATTGCGCACGGCCAGCACGAGATGGTCGAGACCACGGCGCAGACTCATGCCCGACCGCCATCCACCGACAGGATCTGCCCGCTGATCCAGGAAGCGAGATCGGACGCCAGGAACAGCACCGCATTGGCAATGTCGGTGGCAGCGCCGAGGCGGCGGAGATGAATGTTTTCGACCAGTCGCTTCTGACCTTCGGCGCCGTAGCTCGCCCATTGCTTCTCGGTCGAGGGATTGGACAGCACGAAGCCCGGCGCCACGCTGTTGACGGTGATGCCGAACGGGCCGAATTCGAGGGCGAGTTGCTTGGTCAGACCGACGACCGCGTGTTTCGCCATCGTATAGGCCTGAATCCCCGTGAGGCTTGGACGCAAGCCGGCGCCGGAGGAGATGTTGATGATTCGGCCCGCGCGCCGCGCCTTCATGCCCGTGGCGACGGCCTGACAGAAATTGAACGTCCCGATGGCGTTGGCATTGGTCACCGCCTGCCACTGCTCCGGCGTGACCTTCTCGATGGGCTGGCTCGCCTGCCCGGCAACGCCGCCGGCATTGTTCACGAGAACGTCGACATCGCCGATCTCGGCGATGAAGCGCTGCACGGCGGCACGATCGCTCACATCGACGACGCGAACCTGCATGCGGCCTCCAGCGGTCTCGGCAAGCTTTGCGGCGTCGAGCCCGCAGATCCACAGCTTGGCGCCGCAATCGGCGAAGCTGCGTGCAATCTGGCGACCGATCCCGTGATCCGCGCCGGTGACGACGATCGTCTTGGCGGTGAAATCGATCTGCATCATTTGATCTCCGCAGCGAGGACATCGAGCGTATCCCAGCTTTGCGGCCGGCGACCCTCCTCGACATCGTGGATGAGCGCGACGAGTTTTCGTATCAGCGGCGCATCGACGCCAATGCCGTGGCCGATCTCGGCGATGATGGCGATCTGGGCGTCGACCTCGGTGCGGCGCTTGCGCACGGCGAGATCGCGCCACACGCCCGAATGCGACTTTGCCGAGCCGCGGTTGAAGCCGACCATGATGTCGATCGCACGCTGCGTCGCCGCCAGATCCGCGCCGGGCATGAAGGCGGCGGGGTCGAAGCCGTTGAAGCCCTCGCAGGCGACACGCCTAGCGGCCGCGACCGCCATGACTTCCTCGCCCAGCCTGCGCCACAGCTTGAAATGCCGCGGGCTTGCCAGCGCATCGGCGATCGAGGCGTCGGTGAGCGCAGTCGCGAACAGCAGCGCGCCATAGCCGAGCTTGCCCCAGAGATAGCCCCAGATGTTCTGGGTCAGGACAGCGTCGGGCTCGAAGACCTGCAACAGGGCGAACATCTCGCGCGTGCGCGGCTGGATCGAGCCGTCGATTTCGCCGACCACGACCGCGCCGCGATTGCCGCGCAGCAGCCGCCCCGGCGCCAGATAGTCGGCGCCGTAATTGACGAAGCACCCCACCGTGCGCTGCTCGCCGACATGCCGCGCGATCACCAACTCGTTGAGTCCGTTCTGCGCCGACAGCACGAATCCGTCTGCAGCGAGGTGCGGCGCCAGAACGCGCATCGCCGCGTCGGTGTGATGCGCCTTCACCGCCAGCACGATGCGGCGAAACTCGCCCGTCACCTCGGTCGGCAGAGCGGCCTCGAGCGGCCCGGTCGTGAACGCCTCCAGCGGTCCCTCGATCTCGAGGCCGCGAGCGCGCATCGCCTCGACATGCTCCGGCACATTGTCGACAAACAACACGTCATGGCCTGCGCGAACCCAAGCCGCGCCGAGCGTGCCGCCGATGGCGCCGGCGCCCCAGATGACGATCTGATCACTCATGTCGGCCACGGCCCTTCGATGATTGCACGGGTCTCGTCGACGGCGACTTGCCAGAGGGCGAGGACTTCCTCGTCCGGGCGCTGGTAGTAGCCGCCGTAATTGCCATCGCCGATGAAGGTTTTCACCTGAGCGGGATTCATCGCGCGCATGAGATTGAGGTCGATCATCTTCTTGCGTTCGCTGGGCATCGCCACATTGGCCAGCCGCGTCCACGGGAAGTTCTCCATCCACGACGCATGGCTGGCGATCTTGTCGATCTCCTGGACCTTCGCCCAGGTCTTGGGCGCGTTCCACCAATTATGGAACTTGATCGCCATGCCCGGGTGCTCGGACATCCATTCCTGCGCGAAGGCGCCGACGGGATTGTTGCCGCCATGCCCGTTGACCATCAGCACCCGCTTGAACCCGGCGCGCTTGATCGAATCGAGCACGTCGCGCACCAGCGCGGTCGCGGTTTCCTGGCGCAGGCAGATCGTGCCGGGAAAATCCTTGTAGTACGGCGTGATCCCATAGCTGAGCACGGGGAAGACCGGCACGCCGAGCGATTCCGCGGCCTCGACGCTGATGCGCTCGGAACAGATCATGTCGACGCCCAGGCTGAGATAGCCATGCTGCTCGACGCTGCCGATCGGCAGCACACAACGATCGTCGCCCTTGAGATAGGCTTCGACCTGCATCCAGTTCATCTCGGTGATCCGCATTTTCCGGGAGGCCTTTCAATGCCAGCGGCGCAGGACGCGGGTTCGCGCGTGCGGCGAAATCCTAGACCTAATCCCCAGCCGGATCACAGCCGATCTTCCCATGCTACGCTGCGCACCGAAGCATCGCCCGCTCCTGCGGCCCAGGGTACAGCTTCATGACGGAGGAACTCGCGATGGCCAGCACCGCCATGTTTGCCGAGATCGCCGCGCTGGCGGGAGATCCCGCGCGCAAACCCGTCACGGTCGGGCCGCGCGACGCCGCGCTGCGGGCGGCGCGCACGTGCTACGACCATCTCGCGGGTAGGCTCGGCGTCGCCCTAACGGATGCGATGGTGGCTTCCGGCCACGTCGAGTTGGCCGCGGATGGCGGTGTCGTCACGGCGGGAGGCATCGACCTGCTCCGTCGCCTCGGCATTGCCGGGAGCATCGCGCATCCGCCGAAGCCGACCGGTCGCGTGCTCTGCCGCCCCTGCCTGGATTGGAGCGAGCGCCGCCCGCATCTCGCCGGCGCGATCGGCGCTGCGCTCTGTGCGCATTGCCTTGCGAGCGGTTGGATCCGGCGGATCGAGGGCAGCCGCGCCGTGACGATCACCCCGAAAGGACAGCGCGGCTTTCGCGACCATTTCGGCGTCGAGTTCGGCTCGTAAGCGGCGCGCTATGCCGGCGCCTGCAGGTGACGCTCGACGGCCCGCGCCAAACGACGCACGCCTTCCACGAGTTGCGCTTCGTCGTTGAGCGTGAAGTTGAGGCGCATCGCGTTCTTCAGCCGGGCGGTCGGATCGAAGACGCTGCCCGGACAGAACGACACGCCGGCCGCGAAGGCGATCGGCCAGAGCGCATCGGTATCGAGCGCCGGATCCTTGGCCGTGAGCCAGAGGAACATGCCGCCGACCGGCGCGGTGAAGTCGAACCGCAGGCCGAGATGCTCGCCAGCCGCAGCCACCAGGGCGTCACGCCGGCGCGTATAGAGCGCGAGCATGTCCGGCAGCACCGCGCGATCGATGCCGGCATCGAGCAGCTCGACCGCCACGCCCTGCGCGAATGTGCCCGTGCCGATATCCGCACCCTGCTTGGCGAGCGAGAGCATCTCGATCATCTTCGGTTCGGCGATCGCCCAGCCGATGCGCAATCCCGGACCGATCGATTTGGACAGCGTGCCGAGATGCACGACCGGTCCGCGATAGATCTCGCTGCCGTCGCTGCTCAGATCCAGGAGGCTCGGTAGCGCAACTCCGTCATAGAAGAGCGCGCCGTAGGGATCGTCCTCGACCAGCACGCCGCCCGCGCGCTGCGCGGCGGCGAGCAGGCGCTGGCGTGACTCGGTCGCGATCAATGCGCCGGTGGGGTTCGAGAAATTCGGCACACAGTAGACGAATTGCGCGCCCGAGACGGCCTGGCCCAGCGACATCGGATCAGCCGCCCAATCGAGCCGACGATAGGTCGGTGTGCGCGGGCGCCAGGCATCGAGCGCACCGAGATAGGTCGGAAACTGCGCGAGGATCGTCTCGCCCGGCTCGACGAGGATCTTGCCGAGCAGGTCCAGAGCCTGCAGCGATCCGGTCGTGATCAGCACGTTCTCCGCGCCGAAGCGCTGGCGCGGCGTCGATGCGCGCGCCGCGATCGCCATGCGCAACTCCTTCATGCCCTCGACGGGACCGTAGGAAACCGCGCGATGCTTGAAGCGCGCCAGCGCGCGTTGCGTCGCCGCCTCGATCGCCGCCAGCGGATAGATCTCCGGCGCCGGCAGGCCGCCCGACAGGTTGATGCAGTCCGGGCCATAGGTCGCGACGATGTGCCGGGTCACCACATTGGTGGTCGCGAGCCAACGCGCGTAACGCGGCTGGGTTTTCACCGGCTCCGTGGGCGTCGACATGGTTTCTTCCTCTGATACGCGATCGCGCCGAGCGATGGCGGTCACGGAAACGAGAAGGCCCCCGCCCGCGGCGCATGCCGCCGAGCGAGGGCCCGACTTGGCAGTGACGTCGTTACTTCGCCGGCCGGATATCGTAGGCGAGCGTGTCCTCGTCCGCACGCAGCTTGGTCAGCACGACCTTGTCCTTGACCAGAGCCCAGGCCGAGGACACGGAGACCAGCGGCAGGGAGGGCTTGTCGACCATGAACAGCGCATTCGCCTGTTCCAGGAAGCCGCGACGCTTGCCTTCGTCCATCTCGATCGCGGCATCTTGCAGCAGCTTGTCCATCTGCTCGTTCTTGTACCCGCGCCAATTAAACGCGCCCATGCGTCGCTGCGGGTCGTTCGAATGCGCGATCGACGACAGCGTGTAGTGGGCCTCGCCGGTGAGCGTCCCCCATCCGGACATCAGCATCGAGAGCTCGCCACGCGTGCGCGCGGGGAACATCACGGCGCCAGGCTGGCCGTTGGCCTGCACCTCGAGTCCGATGCGCGCGAGCATCTGCGCGACCGCCGTGCCGACCGAGTTATCGCCAGGCAGTCGATCATTGGTGAAGTGGAAGATCACCTTGAAACCGTTGGGGTAACCGGCCTCGCCGAGCAGTTGACGCGCCCGCGCGACATCCGGCTTCAGCTCCGGCAGGCTCTTGTTGTGACCGAAGATGTTGGCCGTCACCATCTGCGTGACCGGCGTGCCCAGCCCTTCCATGGCGATTTCTGCCAGCGCCTTGCGATCGATCCCGAGGCTGATCGCTTCGCGGACCTTCACGTCGCGAAAAGGATTGGCGGCCAGCGCCGAACCATCCTTGGCCGTGACCTGCGCGGTCTTCTCGCGCAGATCGAACTCGATGTTGAAGACATAGACGGTATTGGATTTGACGATCGTCAGCTTCGGATCGCGCTCGAGCGTCGGTACGTCCGAGGCCGGCGCGCGCACGATCATGTCGACCTGCCCGGCCTTGAGCTGGGCGACGCGCGCCGCATCGTTGGGGATCTCGCGCCGCACGACACGCTGCCAGGGCGAAGCGCCCTTCCAGTAGCTGTCGTTGCGATCCATCACCAGCTGCTCGCGCGGCGTCCACGAGACGAACTTGAACGGCCCCGTGCCGATCGCCGCCTTGCCGGAGTTGAAGCCTTCGTTGGCGGTCTCCTTGGTCAGACCGGCAGCCGCCTTGTGCGACACGATGAACAGCCGGATGAAATCATAGGGTAGCGACGGCGCAGGCCCGTCGGTGATCACGTTGATCGTGTAAGGGTCGACGATCTTCGTCTCCTTGACGCGGCGCACGTAGATCGTGGTCGGGTTGGGGCCGGAGAGAGTCGGAATGCGCTCGATCGAGAACTTCACGTCCTCGGCGGTGAAATCCGATCCGTCATGGAATTTCACGCCACGTCGGAGCTTGAACTCCCAGGTCGTCGGATCGATGAGCTTCCAGCTCTCCGCGAGGCCCGGCTCGATCTGCAGCTGGTCGCCCGACCAGGTCAGCGTGTCGAAGACGTGCTTCATCGCCTCGGCATGCGTGCCGGTGGCGGTGAAATGCGGGTCCATCGAATCCGGGCCGCCGCGCACGCCGATGGTCAATGTCTGCGCGATGGCCGTCGTGGACAGCGCGATCATGGCCGCGCAACTCCAGCGGGCTAAGCGCGCCGCAAACCGATATTGCATGAAACTCTCCCTGGTGTGATGCCGATGCGGACCATGCTTTCGCGCGGACATGTCCGCTATGTCCAGCGTGGTGCGATCCTTGACAGGGATTAGGTCAACGCGTAGCCAGCCGAGTGTCAAGTTCGGTCGCGGCCGCGCAGCACGCAGCGATGGTTCAGGGCCGCCGTAAAACCCGTTTGGGCAACCCGAGGATTGAACGCGCACGATGCTCGGCTACGTGATTCAGCGTCTGCTGCAGGCCGTACTCGTGATGGCCGTGATGTCGATGATCGTCTTCATCGGCGTCTATGCCATCGGCAATCCGATCGACGTGCTGCTCTCGCCCGATGCCGACCAGAAGATCCGCGCCGACACGATCGCGCGCTACGGGCTCGATCGGCCGCTGTGGGAGCAGTATTTCGCCTTCGTCGACCGCCTCGTTCGGGGTGATTTCGGCCGCTCCTTCATCTTCGGCATCTCCGTCCTCGACCTCGTCTTCTCGCGCCTGCCCGCGACATTGGAGCTCACCATCGCCGCCACGCTGGGCGCGACGCTGATCGGCGTTCCGCTGGGGATGTATGCCGGTTACAAGCCCGAGTCCCGCCTGTCCAAATCGATCATGGCGCTGTCCATCCTCGGGTTTTCCGTGCCGACATTCTGGATCGGGATCGTGCTGATCTACACCTTCGCGATCACATTTCCCTGGCTGCCGGCGGGCAGGCGCGGCGATACGGCGATGCTGTTCGGCGTGGAGTGGAGCTTCCTGACCCTCAACGGGCTCAAGCACCTGCTGCTGCCGGCGCTCAACCTCTCGCTCTTCAAACTGGCGATGATGATCCGTCTTGCGCGCGCCGGCACGCGTGAGGTGATGCTCACGGACACGGTTCGCTTCGCGCGCGCCGCCGGCCTGCGCGAAAGCACGATCCTGCGCCGTCACGTGCTGAAGCTGATCGCCATCCCGCTGGTCACGGTGTTCGGGCTCGAGCTCGCGTCGACCATGGCCTTCGCCGTCGTGACGGAGACGATCTTCTCCTGGCCAGGTGTGGGCAAGCTCATCATCGATTCCATCATGACGCTCGACCGCCCCGTGATGGTCTCCTACCTCGTGCTCGTGGCGTTCATGTTCATCACCATCAACCTGATCGTCGATCTGACCTATGCGATGCTAGATCCGCGCATCCGCAAGGGGCGATCATGACCACGCGCGCGGCGGCGATCGCCGATTTCTGGGGCGAGTTCCGCACCAGCCCGATCGCGCTGACGGCATTCGCCGTGATCATCGTGATCGCGATCCTGACGATCTTCGCGCCCTGGATCGCGCCGCAGGATCCCTACGACCTCGCCAACATCGACCTGATGGATGCGCGTCGGCCGCCCGGCTATGTCGGCACTGGCGGGTACGTGCATCTGCTCGGCACCGATGCGCAGGGACGCGACCTGCTCTCGGCGATGATCTACGGCTTGCGCATCTCGCTGCAGATGGGATTGCTGGCCGGCGCGATCGCACTGACGCTCGGCGCCACGCTCGGCACGCTCGCGGCGTTCGTGGGCGGGCGCATCGAAGCGATGGTGATGCGCATCGTCGACCTGCAACTCTCCTTTCCGGCGATCCTGCTCGCGCTCGTGCTCGCCGCCGTGCTCGGCAAGGGCAAGACGCAGCTCGTGATGGCGCTGGCGGCGGCGCAATACGCCTATTTCGCCCGCACCGCGCATGGCGCGGCCATCGCGGAGCGCGGCAAGGATTACGTCGAGGCGGCGCTCTCGACGCCGCTCGCGCCGCATACCGTGATCTTCCGCCACATCCTGCCGAATTGCCTGCCGCCGTTGATCGTCGTCGCCACCGTGCAGATCGCGAATGCGATCGCCCTCGAGGCGACGCTCTCCTTCCTCGGCCTCGGGCTGCCATCGACGGAGCCGTCGCTGGGCATGCTGATCGCCAACGGGTTCCAGTATCTGCTCTCGGGTCGCTACTGGATCTCGATCTATCCAGGCATCGCGCTGATCGTGCTGATCGTCGCCATCAACGTGGTCGGCGATCAGATCCGCGATCAGCTCAATCCACGGCTCAAGCGATGAATGCGGTGACGATCAGCGATCCCGTGCTCGCGGTCCGCGGCCTGAAGACGCATTTCTTCACGAGGGCCGGCGTGCTCAAGGCGGTCGACGGCATCGATCTCGCCGTCGCGCGCGGCGAGATCCTCGGTCTGGTGGGCGAGTCCGGCTCGGGCAAGACGGTGACCGGCTTCTCGATCCTCGGCCTCGTCGATCCGCCAGGCCGCATCGTCGAAGGCTCGATCCGCTTCGCCGGGCGCGAGCTCGTGGGTCTCGCCAACGAGGAGCTGCGCCAGCTGCGCGGCCGCCGCATCGCCATGGTGTTCCAGGATCCGTCGACGACGCTGAACCCGGTGCTGAGCGTGGGCGATCAGATGGTGCTCGCCGTGCACGCGCATGAGCGCGTGTCACGGTCGGCCGCGCTGGCGCGCGCGCGGGAACTGCTGACCATCGTCGGAATCCCCAGTCCCGACGCGCGACTCGCCGCCTACCCGCATCAGCTCTCCGGCGGCATGCGTCAGCGCGTCGCGATCGCGATCGCCCTGCTGCATCGGCCGGAGATCATCATCGCCGACGAGCCGACGACCGCGCTCGACGTGTCTATCCAGGGCCAGATCCTGTTCGAGATCCGCCGCCTCGCGCGCGACACCGGCGTCGCGCTGATCTGGATCACCCACGACCTCGCTGTGGTGTCGAATCTCGCCGATCGCATCGCCGTGATGTATGCGGGCAGGATCGTCGAAGACGGCGCCGCGCAGGACGTGCTGTCGCGCCCGCAACATCCCTACACGCGCGGTCTGCTCGACTCCGTGCCGGGTGATGCGCCGGCGGGAGACCTGCTGCCGCAGATTCCTGGCACGACGCCCTCACTCCTCACCCTGCCGCCGGGTTGCAGTTTCCGCGACCGCTGCGCGCGTGCCGACCAGCTCTGCGCGACGATGCCGGAGCTGACCGCCACGGCGGCGATGGCGCACGTGCGCTGCCATCATCCCGTGACGGCCGCGTGATGACATCGGCTCTGTTGCAGCTGACCGCGGTGTCGAAGCGGTTCTCCCGCACGCTCGACGCCGGCGCGCGGATCGCCGCCTGGCTCGGCGCCGGGGAAGGCGCGCAAACCGTGCGCGCCGTGGAGAGCGTCACGCTGGCGATCGCGCCGCGCGAGACGCTCGCGCTGGTCGGCGAGTCCGGATGTGGCAAGTCGACGCTTGGCCGCGTCGCGGCGGGCATCTACGCCCCCGACGACGGAACCGTGAGTCTCCACGGCGCACCGGTGATGTCCGTCGCCAAGCGCCCGCGCAAGATCACGACCAAGGTCCAGACGGTTTTCCAGGACCCCTTCGCGTCGCTCAATCCACGCATGATCGTGGGCGACATCATCGCCGAGGGTCCGCTCGCCCACGGCCTCGTCTCGCGCGACGACGCGAGTGCCTATGTCGCGCAATGGCTCACCCGCGTCGGTCTCGATGCCAGCTTCGGCACACGCTATCCGCATCAATTCTCCGGCGGCCAGCGCCAGCGCATCGCCATCGCGCGTGCGCTGGCCATGCAACCCGATCTGCTGATCTGCGACGAGCCGGTCGCCTCACTGGACGTGTCGATCCAGGCGCAGGTGCTGAATCTGTTTCTGCAACTGCGCCGCGAACTTGGCCTCACCTGCCTGTTCATCAGCCACGATCTGGGCGTCGTGCGCCATGTCAGCGACCGCGTCGCAATCATGTATCTCGGCCGGGTCGTCGAACTCGGTGCGACGGCGGAGATCTTTGCCGCGGCGCAGCATCCCTATACCCGCGCATTGCTGGCCAGCGTTCCGCGGCTGCGCCGCCATCCAGGCGGAGATGCCGGCTTCAAGCCGATCGAAGGCGAAATTCCCTCGCCTCTAGCGCCCCCTGCGGGGTGCCATTTCAATCCGCGTTGCCCGATGGCGACCGACCGCTGCCGAGCTGAACCGCCGGAATTGGTCCGTGTAGGAGTGAACCGCCAAGTCGCGTGCCACCACGCGCCCAGCACGACTCCGTAACTCAAGGCTGTACAGAACCCGAGTCGAGGGTCTACCACCATCGGGGTCGCCCAAAAGGCGTAGACCAAGGCAAAGACAGCGGTGGGCCGGCATTGAGTACGGAACAAGAGGCACAGATCCAGCGGTTGGCGACGCAGCTTGCGGAAGATGATCTCCGCGAGCTCGTAACAGTGTTTGCGGCGGCACGTTCCGCCGCTCCCCAACTGCTTTGGAATCCTAATCCAGGACAATTGCCGGCGCCTCAGATGGCGCCGCTGTTGGCCGCATGGGAGGCACATGGCGGGAAGCGCCAAAATGCGCGGATCGACCCGGCGCTGATCAATGAGTTGGCGCCGATCCACGACTGGCTGGTCCACGTCTCCGTCGGGGATGCAGGCGAGCTGACCTACGTCGCGCTGGGCCCGGCGGTGGTCGACCTTGCCGGCGCGAACTCGACCGGGCGGACCATCACCGCCCTCCTCGCGCTCGAGGACGCCAACCACGCCGATCTCATCTTCTACGCCGCCGCCTACGGCGCGTGCCGCTCTCGCCAACAACCGTTCCTGACCTTCAACGAAGCGCATCATCTGAGGGCGCGCGCCTTGTCGCGCCTGGTGGTGCCGTTCTGGAACGCACGCGGCGCAGTGAGCGATTTCCTCGTCGTCATCTCGGCGGTTGGACGTCCGGACGATTCCGCACCGAACTGAAAATCAGCCGCCCAACGCATCACGCAGATGCGCTGCCGCCGAGCGGAGGGTGGCGCGCGCAAGCTCGACATCGCCGGACAATGCCAGGAACCCGTGATTGGCCGTTGCTAGTTCACGGTACACGTAGCTCACACCGCTACGCGCCAGCGCGCCGCCAAGCTGGCGACTGTCATCGCGAAGCGGGTCCAGACCGCAGGCCAAGACGAAGGCCCGGCGCAACAACTCGAGCCGGCCCTTGATCGGCGCTGCACGCGGATCGGCGGAGCGGCCATCGGGCGGCAGATACCACCGGAAGAAGAGATCCATGTCCGCGCGGGACAAGCCAAAACGCCCATCACCGATCTCGCCGCGATAGGAGTCCGTCTCGAGATCGCAACCGAAGGCGCCGTAGAACAGCAGCAGCGTTGCGGGTACCGCGCCTCGCCCGGCGGCATCGAGCCCGACCGCGAGCGCCAGATTGGCGCCGGCCGAGTCACCACCAAAAGCGACATGCCGGGGATCGATGCCGAATGACGCGGCGCGCTGGAGCACCCACGCCGCCGCGTCACGGCAATCCTCGACCGGCAGCGGAAAGGGAAACTCGGGCGCCTTGCGGTAATCGATGGCCACCACGCGGCAGCCCGAAAGTGTCGCGAGTTCGCGCATGATCCGATCATGGGTGTCGATGCTGCAGAGCACCCAGCCGCCACCGTGCAGATAGAACAGAACCGGGCCCGTCGCGGGCGCGCCTTCCGGCACATGCAGCCGCATCCGCAGCGTGCGGCCCGGCAGATCGGCGGCGAAGTCGCGACTCTCGCGCATGCGCGGGCCCGCCGCGGCGCGGATCCGCCGCCGCGCCAGCGAGTCCGCACGCGACGCAGCGAGCGAGTCCGGCGCGAGCGGCGGGCGCGGACCGAACTGCGCGAGATCGGCGGCGAGTGCGGCGGCGATTTCGGGATCGAGTGATGGCTCGGACATCGGGACCTCAGCTTGGAAAACGTTTCTCGAGATCGCCGATCTGCGCGCCGTCGAGATAGCGCGTCGCGCGGCCATTGAGCAGCAGGAACAGCTTGGCCGTCTCCTCCAGCTCTTCGATGTTGTAGACCGCGTCGTCGATGGACTTGCCCGCGACCACGGGCCCATGATTGGCCAGCAGCATCGCGTGATGCGTCCGCGCCATTGCGCGCACCGCCTCGGCGAGCGCCCGATCGCCGGGCGCGATGTAGCCGATCAGCGGCAGCTTGCGGATGCGCATCACATAGTAGGCCGTGATGGGCGGCAGCACGTCATCGGCATTGTCGTGGCAGAGGCAAGACACCGCGACGCAATGCGTCGAGTGCAGATGCACGATCGCCTTGGCGCTGGCGCGTTCCACATACATCGCGAGATGCAGGAACACTTCCTTGGACGGCGGATCGCCGCTCAACACGCTGCCATCGGGCGCCAGCTTCGAGATCCGCGCAGGATCGAGCCGGCCCAGACAGGAATTCGTCGGCGTGACGAGGATGCCGTCGTCCAGCCGTGCGCTGATATTGCCGGCGCTGCCGTGGGCGAGTCCTCGCGTGTACAGCGATTCACCGTGCCGGCAGATCCAGTCCCGCAGCTGCGTTTCCGTCATCATCGGCGCCTCAGCCGACCTGATGGCGCGCGACGGCATCATCGCGCAGCGTCACACCCAGGCCGGGTCCGCTCGGCATCACGAGTTCACCGTCGACGACGGAGATCGCCGGCACGAACACCTCGGTGTAGAGCGGATTGTCGTTCGAATCGGTTTCAAGCCAATGCGCGCCATCGATCGCCGCCGTGAGATGGGCGCTCGCCATCACGCCAAGACCGCCGCCATACATGTGCAGGCAGAGCTTGCGACCCGCCGCCACCACGCGCCGACCGATCACCAGCCCCTCGCTGATGCCGGCCGTCTTGGTGATATCCGGCTGCACCACATCGGCGCCGAGCGCGATGACCTCGTCCAGCCCCGCGAGCCCACGCGCATTCTCGCCGAAGGCGAGCTTCAAGCCGGACTCGCGCGGCCAGTTGCGATAGGCGGCCACATCATCGACTGGGAAAGGCTCCTCGACCCAGAGCAGCCGCGCCGCGACGAGGTCATCGCGCAACGCCGCAAAACTCGCGGCGTCGAATGTCTGGTTGGCGTCCGTCATCAGCGGCGCCTCGCCCGCGGCCTCGCGCCCTTCGCGCAGCAAGCGACGATTGGCGTCCAATCCGAATGCCGTCTGCAGCTTGAACCGCCGATGACCGCGCTGACGCGCCGCCGCGATCGTGGCGGCGGCCTCGCTGCGCACGCCGCTGGCATAGACCGGCACGCGCGGTGGCAGCTTGCCGTCGGCGCGCAAGACCGCCGCGAGCGGCCTGCCTTGCGCCCGCGCAAATGCATCCCAGAGCGCGATGTCGACGCCAGCCACGGCCTGATGCACCGGCCCCGGTGCACCCCATTGGTTCGACAGGAGCCGCAGCCGGGCATGCATCGCGTGATAGAGGCGCGCCGGATCATCGAGCGTCTCGCCGACCAGGATCGGACGGATCGCCTCCTGCACCACGGCCATGCGCTCGGCCGGGCCCCAGGGCGGAAAATTGGCCCAGATCTCGCCGATCCCGCGAATCCCCGCACTGGTCTCGATCACCGCGATCAGGTTGGGCCGGGAGTCCAGCCGCCCGAACGGCCCGTTGATCGGCTTCGCCAATGGCAGTCGCAGCAGGATGCAACGCACGGCTTCGATGCGCCCGCCTGTCATCGCCGTCTCACGCGAATACCGCACTGCATGGTCCCGTCCTTCCCCTGAAATGAGCATGTGGCAGCCTGCGAAGTCTGGGCCGCCCGGTCAATGCCGCCGCGCATTTAACGATCAGTGAAGGAGCGGCGGCGTAGATCCTGTTCATGATGGCTCTCTCGCGCTTCGCGCGCATTGCACGCATTGCACGGCT